>JAEEGL013536318.1_pt1 | contig 24296 bp, 12 predicted proteins | sample 9134231 | NCBI WGS metagenome assembly JAEEGL01 (sample SAMN16246548, study PRJNA631951) | gut metagenome | biome: gut microbiome; feature: rumen; material: fiber-attached | host: Bos | place: Iran: Karaj | collected 2018-10
AGCCTACATATAAATAGATTTTTTGCCAATGAAGGATGTACAGAAGAAATATCCTCTCCAAGAAAGTTTTTGTAAATATAATAGTTCACCTTATCATCCCTCATCGAATCTGGAGAATATAGTTTTGTGTCTATTTTTCTGTCATCTGTAGATATATATTTCTCTTGAATACCCTCTTTTCCTCGTCGTTCAGAAAAATCAAAGCCCAAAAAAAACTTTGCGTCTTCTTTCACTCCAGCATCAGCAACAATCACCCTTTGTGAATGTGTAACAGCATAAGTATAGATCATTTGAACAAATAGATTTTTATTGTCAGCTGTGATTAATGTGGATATATCCGAAGTATTCTGTAAACCTAATGCTTCTTTTGCAAAAGACTCTATTACTTTGGGGATGTTCTCGTATGAAAAATCACTAATTGTCGGATTGGTCACATATGTTGAAATACTTTGCAATAGAGTTTTTTTGTGAGATGGAATTTTTCTTTCCAAAAAAAGAACTGCTGTTTTTGTTCCAGTTTTCATAAAAGCCTGATCGCTCAAACGAACGATGCCAACAATGCGGAAATTATCAATTATATACTCTCTTGTTTTTGTGAATATTTTCTGAGATTCTAAGATTGATGTTGGCAATATTACTCCAATATAACCACCTTCCCTTACCAATTGTCCTATACGTTCAACAAACAAACATTCAATATCATCGCTATCTTTCCCTAAATGTTTAAAAAGAGAAAACCTTTGTCCTCCTTTTATAATTGTTTGCTTAAAGTTTTGTACAGTATATGGTGGGTTCGCCAAAAGAGCATCGAACTTTTCATTAAGATTTGTTTCCGAATGAAGTTTATCAGTATATTCTTTAGAATCGAAGGGGGCTAATCCGTTGGCGTGTATAATGTTTGCCTGTCCGTCTCCATTGAGAAATGTGCTAACTTTGGTTGTTTTTACCAAACGATAATCCAAGTCAATGCCATAGACATATTCTTTTGCCCAAGAGTATTCGTCCGTAACGAATGATTGTAATTTCTTTTTTTGTGCGGCAGTAATAGATAATGAATCAGAGGATAACTCTTCAATTCGCTTTTGAATTTCATCCATCCCTTCTGTTAAAAAATGGCCACTACCACACGCATAGTCAATCGTATAAGGCAAGAATGAAGAATCTCCGATTGCCAGTTTTTTGCAAATCAATTCTTTAAATGGGATGGAAGAGACAATAAAATGTGCGACAGGAATAGGAGTAAAATACTGTCCTGATTCTTGCTTGAAGCCAGAATTAAGAAGGTTCTCAAAGAACAATCCAAGATATGGGTGTTTATGCGTATATTTCAATTTATAATCCTGAAGTAGCCGAACAACCTCTTTTACAATAGCACAGTTCTCCTTAAATGTATCCTCTCCAAAGACATCAATGAAAGAAAACTCCCCGTTTTTATACATTCTGATTTCATCAATCATTTGTTTTACTTCCGGATTCAAAGTACCAAATTGATTGAGTTCATCGTCTGAATAATCAGCAACATCTTTTGACAAATACTGCTTCATGCCTAACTTATACAAGCCGTAAAGTTTTTTCATGAAGTCAATATCGTTTTCAGATTCATCTACCTGAAATTTAAGAATTGGGGCATCTGGACGATTGGAGGCTTCCTCATCGACAATTTTGCAAAGGAAGAGGTTGAATAGTTTATTATAGGCGTTAGATTTATCAGACACAACATACTTCCGTAAAATCTTGGCAAAATCATTATATAACTTTTTACCAGCTTCTTCCTCTATCTCCATTAAACCGGAGTAAGTCCTTTTTGCTGCATCTTTTTGATATGGTTTCTGATCAAACAAACCCGATGGCGAAACAATACCTGACCAAGCCTCTTTTACCTCCGCAGCATTCGTTGCGGAGCGCATTTCATCAGTAAAAGTAATAATAGATATTTCACGAACAATATCTCGACAGGATGAATCGTATTGCGAAGAATATAAACATAACAGTTTAACACTTCTAAACTGATGGCCATAATCCAATAATTGAGGATCGAGTTTTGAAGGGTCCATTAGTTCTTTATATGCCGACCTGTATTTTGCCCCGTATGTCTTACATTCAATAACCGCATACTGACCAGAAGTGCTTCTGTTTGAAGAAGATTCATCAAAAATTAATATATCCAAGTATTCACCTCCACGTGCGGCAGGAGCTTCTAAATACAAATGATCTGGAGTATAGCCAATATCTAGCAAGTGGGTTACACATTCCAAAACCACAAAGTTTTCTGCGTCACTAAAATTTATGGTTGTGTTTCTACCTCGCCTAATCTGGGGTGGATAATCAATGTGCTTTCTCGGAATATCAACCTCAATGGAACACGTATTGTTTCCAAAAGTGAAGGTTTTTGAATAAACTTCAAGTTTGCCAACAATAGGTCCATAACCCAATCTAGAGAGAAGTGATTTTATGTATTCAGGTTCTTGTTTTGCCATATGGTGACTTGGTGGGGATTGTTATTTCAAAAATATAAAAAATCCGTGAGCTTCTGTTCATACCTGAGGTTCGCCAAAACCCTTAATGCAAACAAGAAAGCTCACGGATACCGTGAGCGTTTCACTCTCTTGTGCATTAAGTATTGAAATTTGGCGATTTCAGGTATGCTAAGAAAAGCAAAAACGCTTCTATATTATGTTTTTATTCTATTATTCTATTTCTCTGTTTCTATTCTGTTTTAGTTGTTATTTATCACTTGATTTTTTACGCAGCAATGGTATCTTAGCTGAAGCGGCCTTTGAGGTCGGTGAAACGTTTGCGGCCCAAGAGGTAATATTCCGGCAGGAGAAGGCCTTGGTAGACCTGCGGCACCTGATGGGTTCCGTTCTTCTGGCGCTTCTCGCGCAAGGCCGGTTTCCATGCCCGATACTGGCGATGGGCTTTGCGGACGGCGAGGTATTCGCCACGATGGCCTTCGAGGAGGAACTTGACGGCCGCCACCCTGTCGAGCCACATACGCATAAAGAGCACCTTCCACCGCCGCTCCGATGGCAGGTTCTTGTAGAGCATGGAGAGGTTGTTGCGGAAGTTGAGCTCGGTCTTGAAAGGCGACGACTTGGGGAGGGTGCCGCCACCCACATGGTAGACGGCCGATTGCGGACAGTAGCTTACGCGGTAGCCCGCCAGATGGGTACGCCAGCAGAAGTCGATCTCTTCCATGTGGGCGAAGAAGTCGCCATCGAGCCCACCGAGCTCTTTCCACACCGAGGCGCGGACAAACATGCAGGCGCCGGTGGCCCAGAAGATATCGCATGGGTCGTCGTACTGGCCATGGTCTTTCTCCAGCGTCGAGAAGAGGCGTCCACGGCAGAAGGGGTAACCGTAGCGGTCGATGAAACCGCCTGCCCCACCGGCATACTCGAAGGTATCTTTCTGGTCGTACATCAACAACTTGGGCTGTGCAATGGCGATGTCGGGTTGTGCCTCCATCATCTCCACCACGGGCTCAATCCACCCGGGGGTGCACTCCACATCGCTGTTGAGCAGCACAAAGTAGTCATATTTAGCGTCCAACGCACAGAGTGCTTTGTTGTAGCCCTCGGCGAAACCATAGTTTTTGTCGAGCAGCACAAGCTGTATCTGAGGATATTGCTGCTGAAGGAAAGCCACCGAGTCGTCGGTCGACCCGTTGTCGGCGACGATGATGTCGGCCTGGCTGCTGTGAGCCGTCACCGAAGGGAGGAAGCGTTCGAGCATCGAACGGCCGTTCCAGTTGAGTATGACTATTGCGACGTTGCTGTTCATGGGTTGATGATTTTGAGTGTCCCGTCTTTGAGGATGCGCCCCTGACGGGTGAGTTTCCAGCGCCGATGGCTCCAGAGCCAGTATTCGGGCTGTTCCTGTATCTGCTGCTCCAGCCGGCGGACGTATTGCTCCACAATCGAGTATTGCGGCACCTCGAGCGGTTGTTCGCAGAGGGGGCTGAAAGTGACCTCGTAGTAGCCACGTTTCGTGCGGTGCACACTGTAGTAGAGAACAGGATAGTTGTATTTGCGGGCAAAATATTCGGCGCCATAGAGGAAGGCCGTGTCGCGGCCGAGGAAAGTGGTCCAATAGCTGTGGTGGGGATTGGAGGGCGACTGGTCGCCAAGCATCATCAAGGCGCAGGGCACATGATGGCAGTCGAAGAAAGCCACATGCTGCCTCACGTCGGTCTGGTCGACCACCTGGGTACCATAACGGGTGCGCCGACGGGTGATGAACGAAGCCACGCTCTTGTCGTCGAGCGGCTTGCCCACCCCGATGCCGTGATGCAGCAACTGCATGTTGAGCGACGAGACCATATACTCCCAGTTGCCGTAGTGGGCCGAGGCCAGGACGACGCTTCGCCCCTGCTCGTAGTAGCGGTCCACCAGCTGCCGGTTGGTGATCCGGTAGTGGCGACGCAGATAGGGCGGCGTGGCGAAAAGGACATTATACACCCCCTCCATCAGGAGGTCGCAGAGGTGGTGGTAATAGCGGCGCTCTATCCTGCGGCGCTCCCGGTCGTCTTTGTCGGGAAACGAGGCGGCGAGGTTCTCCCTCACCACCCGTCGGCGATAACCAAGCAGGTAATAGACAAGCAGGTAGAGTATGTCCGAAAGAAGATACACCTCTTAATATCCTCGGTTAAACTGACGGCCCACTTCGCCGATTTCGCCTTCGGGAATCATCTGGCGGCTCAGGCGGCGCTCCCAGTCGGCCTCCTGCACTTCGCCTCGGGCATTGCTGTTGAGCAACTTATAGTAGCCCGACCGGTGCTCGTCCCAGAAGAGGAAGACGCGGTTCTGGTCGTCGTCGGGCAGTTTGTTGTAACGCCACAGCTGATAGGGCAGGTAGAAGGTCTGCCCCACTCCCACCACATCGTCGAAGTTGGTGGCTTCGCGGCGGTTGCCGATGTCGGTCAGCGTGTTGTTGGGCGTGATGGCCGAGCTGGTGCGACCCACGATGGCAAAGTTCTTCTCGTCGCGGATGAAATCGGGCGGGCCGTACTGCAGATACACGCGGCCGCGGTCGGTCATGATGCCACGGGTCCTGGGGTAGCTGAAATGCTCCTGCACATAGTCGATACGTTCCTTGTATTTAAGCCATTCGGCCTCGGGGGCCATCGCGTTGCGGGCCGTCCAGAAGCGATAGAGGAACGCCTGCTTCTCCTCGCGACCGGGCCGGCCGCTGAGGGCCGAGGCCACCCGCTTCTCCGGTTCGGAGGCGATGGGATAGAGCGCGTCGAGGTAGAGGTCGAGTTCCTGCTCGCTGTAGCGTCCCACAAACGTGGTGGCGAACTCGCTCACCTCCTCCCCTTTCACTCCCGGGTTCGAGCGGAAGATGGGCATCTTGTTCTTCAGCAAGGTATTCCCGTCGCGGTCGCGCACCTCGCACACCAGGTTATAGTTGCCCGACGGCAGCTGGCTGATGTCGACACTCCCCAGCACCGGTATCGTGGGATGGACGCTCTTACGGCTCACCGCCTGGTCGACGGTCACCGGGCGGCCGGTCTCGAGCTCCTCCAGGTGGGCTGTCGTGAGCACCGCCGCCGCTTCGGTGCCGAAGTAGTGGTCCAGGTTATAGATTTCGTAGTAGAAGTTGAGCTGCGTCACCTGCTCGGGAAAGAAGTCGCTCACGTAGGGCTCCATGTCGTAGCCTCCACGCGAGAGGATATTCTCCCGTACGGTAGGTTTCACTACGGCCATCAGCTGGAGGGCCGAGAGGCGGGGTTCGCCGGCCGGATAGCTCACTATCAGCTTCTCGTTCACATGGGCGGCGGGGTCGTCGGCCGACTTGTCGCGCAGGGTGATGTCGAGGTCGTAGATACCGTTGGCCAACGAGAAGCGCTGCACGTCGAGGAAGCTGAAATCGAGGCGTCCGCCCTCTTCCACCGCGGGGCTCGTGAGCTCGTATTTCTTGAAGTAGCACACCGAGTCGTGCTGGCTGGCCACGAGGGTCACCTCGGCCACCGCGCGCCGCGAACCGTCGGGCTGGGCCGTGAACTGCATGGTCCAGGCGTCGAACTGCAGATAGGTCTCCACATAGGGCTGGTGCTGCTCGACCAGACAGAAGGTGGCATAGCCGAAGGTGGCCTGCATCTGGGCCCGTGCCGGCGTCAGCGCCGCCAGCACCATCCATATCCCGATGCCCGTCAAAAACTTATTCTTCATAATATGTTCAATGTTTAGTGTTCAATATTCAGTGCTCAATGTTCAGTGTTTAGTGTTTAGTTGGCTGCCGCGGTCCTGCGTAGCAAACTGAACACTAAACACTAAACACTAACTCAGCTGATCGGCCAGCGGCGGTCGAGGCCGAAGCTGACGGGGCTCACCTTGAGCTGCGGGGCAAACTGGAGCCGCTTCCACTCGTTGCGGGCCACGCGCACAATCACCTGGTGCACCGTGGCGCGGTCGTAGCCCTCGTCCACAATCTCGTCCTCGCAGAGCCCCTCGTCGAGGTAGAGCGATAGGATGGCGTCGAGCAGCCCGTAGTCGGGCAGCGAGTCGCTGTCCTTCTGCCCCGGGCGCAGCTCGGCGCTGGGAGCCTTGGTGATGCTCCCCTGCGGAATGCGCTCGCCGTCGCGGTTGATCCACTCGCTCAGCTGGTAGACCTCGGTCTTGTAGAGGTCGCCTATCACCGCCAGGGCGCCGCACGAGTCGCCGTAGAGCGTCCCGTAGCCCATCGCCGCCTCGCTGCGGTTGGTGGTGTTCAGCGCCAGGGCGCCGAACTTGTTGGCATAGCTCATCACCAGCGTGCCGCGGATGCGGGCCTGCAGGTTCTCCTCGGTCACATCCTCGGCGCGCCCGTCGAACACCGGCGCCAGGGCCTGCTTCATGGCCTCGAACATCGGCGCGATGGCCACCGTGTGGGTCGCCATGCCCAGGTTGGCGGCCAGCGCCAGCGCGTCGCTCACGCTGTGGTCGCTGCTATACTGGCTGGGCATCAGCAGTCCGTGCACATTCTCGGCCCCCAGCGCGTCGACCGCCAGGGTGGCCACCAGCGCCGAGTCGATGCCGCCGCTCAGCCCCAGCACAGCCCGTTGCAACCCATTCTTGGCAAAATAGTCGTGCAAGCCGCGCACCAGGGCGCGGTACACCAGCTCGACGGCGTCGGGCTTCTCGTCCTCGACGCCCTCCACCTGCTGCAGGTCGACCACCGCCTCGGCGGCGTCGAAATAGGGCAGCTGGCACAGCAGCGTCCCCGCCGCGTTCATCGCCATCGACCCGCCGCCGTAGATCCACGGCCCCTCGCCGCCCACGCGGTTCACATACACCAGGCTCGCTCCTGTGGCCTCCACAATCTTCGCCATCCGGTAGCGCAGCCGGTAGGGACGCCGGTAGTCGAACACCTGACCGCCGCAGCACACCACCGTGTCGGCACGCTCCACATGCCCGCGGGCCAGCTCCTTCAGGTCCTCGTAGAATCCGATGGCCATGCGGCCGCCGTGGAAGTCGACCACCTGCACCCCGTCGCCGCGCACAAACTGCCGCTGCTCGTCGACCGAGAGATACTTCTTCGTCACCACCGCCCGGATGGCTCCGTTCTGCACAAAGACCAGCGCATTGCAGAGACCGCGGTCCTGAATCTGGAGCGGAAGCCCCACCAGCAGCGCACGGTGGTCCGACAGGGCCACCAGCTCCTGCAGCGCCGCCTGCGCACGCTTCTGCAGGTCGGTATAGGCCGCCGCCTCGTAGAGCGGACTGCCGCACAACGTGCAGCACGGAAACACCGTAAGCAACGCACCCGACGCCTCGGCACCCTCCATCGCACGCTCCACCTCCCGGCGGTTCGCCTCCACCTGCAACGTACCCACGTCGCACTGCACCATATGAACCTTCATCATAACTCTTTTAATTTATTTTCTGTCAAACCATTAAACCTGCACGGCACACACACCGCACGAGTGCAAAAATACAAAAAAATATTAAACCAAGCAGCAAAAAAGTTTAATTCCCAACCAGAACGCCTTTTCCTCCCTCTTCTCCCGCCTGCGGCGAAAACCATAAACCCCGGAAACCTCCGCCCCTCGCGCAACCAACGACAACTGTCGGACCAACTCACGATATCAGCGGTCAGCGTCCACCCCACCCTCGACAATTCCACCGCTGTTCTTTTACTGTTCTTTTATAATTTCCAAAAGAACAGTAAAAGAACAGTAATTAAACACCTAAAAAACAGCAATCTTCACACAACATTCACTTCGATTTCTCCGATTCAAAAAAAAATCGTAATTTTGCACCCCGAAATGAAACTAGAAAACATATATAAAAACAGTCTCCGCCAGGCGAGTCGCTACTATCGCCTCCTTGTGCGCCAAACCCAAGACAGCCGTCTCGTCGGCAGCACCAACGAGTGGGTGCTCGACAACTACTATATGATCAGCGAGCAGGAAAAACTCCTGAAGAACGAGCTGCATGCCATCACCCACGGCCCGTGGCGAGTGTCGTCCCGTCGCATTGCCGTTCTGTGGAACCTCATGGAAAGCTACCTGCGCAGGTGCCATCATCAAATAGACAAAACCCTTCTCTTCCGCTACCTGACCCAGGTGCAGATACGCCAACACGACTACCTCTCCTACCCCGAAGTCACCGCCCTCATCCCCCTCACCAAGCTGCTACTCATCAGCGAGCTGGCCGACCTCTGCCGCGAACTGGAAGCACAAGGCGCCTACATCTATTCGCCCACCGACAAGAACCACTACGGCACCGACGACCTCGACCGAGCCGCCCGTCAGAACCTGACCATGATGAACATCTGGAACTCGTTGAAAAAGACAACCCGGCTGCCCCTGTCCGAACTCATCGACGCCGTAAGTCTCTCCGAACGCATGCTCTCGGGCGAGGCCGCCGGCATGTACGACCAGATGCACGACAAGACCAAAGAAGACTACCGTGGCAAAGTGGTGCGCCTCTGCCGCAAGCAGAAGCGGGTGGAATACGACTTTGTGAAAGAATTGGTCGCCTCGGCCGACCAACGGGGTGAACATGTAGGCTGGCAACTCTTCCCCCCCAAGCGGTGGAAAGCCCGTGCCCACACGTATATCTGCATCGTCTCCCTCGCCTCGCTGGCACTGGCCTTCGGATTTGCCGCACTGGCCACCTGGGGGCAAGGCTTCATGTGGCTCACCGCCGTGCTCACCGTCATGCTTTGGGTGCCGATGAGCCAAATAGTGATCGACCTCTTCAACTGGCTGCTCGGCAAGCTCCACCATCCGAGCGGCACCTTCAAGCTGAAATTCAAAGACGGCCTCATCCCCGACCAGTACGCCACCATGGTCATCATGCCTACCATCCTCAAGAGCAAAGAAAAGGTGGAAGAGCTGATGGGCGTGCTCGAAGTCTACTACCTCAGCAACATCAACCGCGGAAGTGGGCACGACTTCAGCCAGGGCAACCACCAGCAGAACCTCTACTACACCCTCGTGGGCGACGCAGCAGCCTACCCCGAGCAGGACGCCCCGTGGGACGACGAGGTGGTCGAAGCGGGCCTTGCAAAAGTCAAGGAACTCAACGAGAAATACGGAGCCCCCATCTTCAACTTCGTCTATCGTCGCCGCGCCTGGAGCGATGGCGAGCGTACCTGGCTCGGCCACGAACGCAAGCGCGGTGCCATTCTGCACTTCAACGACCTGTTGCTCGGCCAGACCTCGGACGAAGACAAGGCCATGCGCTTCCGCTGCGAGACCATCTCCGGATGGCACAAAACACCGATTAAATTCATCATCACCCTCGATACCGACACCGAACTGGTCCTCTACTCGGCCCAGAAGCTCATCGGCGCCATGGCCCACCCCCTCAACCAGGCCGTGCTTTCGCCCGACGGGCGCCGAGTCGACCGCGGCTACGGCATCATGCAACCACGCGTCAACGTCGACGTCGAAGTGACCAACAAAAGCCGCTATGCCCAGCTCATGGCCGGTCTCGGCGGCCTCGACGTCTACACCACCGCCTCGTTCGAACTTTATCAAGACATCTTCAACGAAGGCTCCTTCTGTGGAAAGGGTATCTACGACCTGCGCATCTTCCAGCAAGTGCTCAAAGGGACATTCCCCGAGAACCTCATCCTCAGCCACGACCTGCTTGAAGGGTGCCACATCCGATGTGGACTCATCAACGACGTGGAACTTTTCGACGACAACCCATCCAACTATATCGACGACGCCAAGCGACACCACCGCTGGACGCGCGGCGACTGGCAAATTATCTCCTGGCTGGGCAACAAGGTTAGAAATGAAAAGGGTGAGCGGGTGAAGAATCAGGTGAACACCATCGGCCGCTGGAAGATATTTGACAATCTGCGTCGCTCGGTGCTCAGTCTGGCGCTGCTGCTGGTAATATTCGTCGGTTTCAGCGGCATCACCGAATTGCACCCCATTTGGTTCCTGGTGACTGCCTTGGTGGCGGTGGCTTCACCCATCGTATTTTTCATCATCGGCCAACTCACCACCCTGCCACGCTTTGGGAAGCGATACAAATACTACATGACCCTCATGCGTGGTTTCCGCGTCATCTTCTACCGCTCGCTCGTCCAGTTCGCCCTCCTGCCCAAAGAGGCTTGGATGTACACCGACGCCGCCGTGCGGGCATGCTACCGCATGTGGTTCTCCCACCACAACCTTCTGGCCTGGATTACCAGCGACGAAGCCGCCAAAAGCACTAAAGGCACCTTGGGCGACTACATGGGCAAGTTCTGGTTCAACTACGTGGCTTCGGCGATTGTCGGAGTGCTGTTCTGCATGGGCTGGGGCAACGGAGTCGACCTCGCGGCCATGCTCTTCTGCGTGGTGGTATGGTGCGGTGCCCCTTTCCTGATGTTCCTCCTCGGACGCAAGTTCCCACAGGAAAAGAAGACGCTCACCGACGCCGAAAACGCCAATGTGCGCCAAGTGGCACAGGACACATGGCACTTCTTCGACTCCTTCCTGACCGAAGAAAACAACTGGCTCATACCCGACAACTACCAAGTGGGGCGCGAACCGCTGACCGACTACAAGACCTCGCCCACCAACATCGGATACTCCCTCACCGCTGTCATCAGTGCCGCCGAGTTGGGATTCATCACCCACAAAGAGGCCGTACTACGGCTCGAGCATATCATCGACACCGTCTTGCAACTCGAGAAATGGAACGGACACCTCTACAACTGGTACTCCGTCAGCACCCTCAAGGCGCTGCCCAACTTCTTCATCTCCACCTGCGACTCGGGCAACTTCGTCGCATGCCTCTACACCGTCAAAGGATTCCTGTCGAGCCACTCTTCCGAACTATCCGATGCGCTCCATGCCAAAGTGCAACGCTTGATCGACCAGACCGACTTCACCAAGCTCTACAACCCCGAACTCGACGTGTTCAGCATCGGATACGATACGTGCAACTATACCCTTCTGCCCTACCATTACAACAACTACGCCTCCGAAGCCCGCCTCACCTCCTTCCTCGCCATTGCCCAGGGCGACGCCCCCTACAAGCACTGGTTCTGTCTAGACAAGACACTTGTGCAGTATCAAGGCTACAAAGGCGTCGCTTCGTGGTACGGCACCATGTTCGAATACTTCATGCCCCTCATATTCCTCCCCACCTACCGACACACACTGATGGACGAGACCTACAGTTTCGCCATCAGGGCACAAAGGGCTTTTATCCGCAACACCAAGCGCGAGAACCATAGCCGGAAAAGTATGCCTTGGGGTATCAGCGAAACCGCCTATAACGAACTCGACGACGCAAAGAACTACAAGTATCATGCCTTCGGCGTCCCCTACCTCAAATTCCAGAACACCACCCCCGACCGTATCGTAGTGTCGCCCTACAGCTCGTTGATGGCCATCGGCGTCGCCGACCGCATAGTGTACGACAACATGCAACAGTTCCGGGCGCTGGATATGTACGACACCATGGGTTTCTACGAGAGCTACGACGAAGAGGACCACGTCGCGGTGCGAGCCCATTATGCCCACCACCAAGGTATGATACTCGCCTCGCTGACAAACTATCTCGCCGGCAACTGCCTGCAGCGCTATTTCATGCACGACCCCGCCATGCGCAGCATGGAAACCCTGCTCAAAGAGAAAGCCCAGGTCAAGCCCTACATCGACCAGAAGGTAACCCAGTATAAACGCTACCAATACAGCAAGGTGCAAACCGAGAGCGATGCACGCGACTACGACTCGCTGGCACCCGTCCCCGAGATAGGCATTGTGAGCAACGGACAATACACCGTCATGCTGAACGACCGCGGAAGCGGCTTCTCGCGCTACCGCGACATCCTGCTCAACCGCTACCGCAAGATAAGCGCCGACCACTACGGCACCTACCTCTTTGTCCGAAACCTCTCCACCGACCGGCTGTGGTCGAACACCTATGCCCCCTTCGACACCATGCCTGAGAGCTACCACGTGAGCTTCGCAAGCGACAAAATCTGCTTCCAGCGCGTCGACGCCGACATCGAGACAAAGACCGAGATCACCGTCCTGAAAGACCGCAGTGCCGAATTGCGCCGCTTCACCTTCGTCAACAACGGCAGCCGCGACGCCGAACTCGAGATTACCTCCTATGGAGAAGTGGTGCTGGCCACCGCCGCCGAAGACGAGAACCATCGTGTATTCGCCGCCATGAAGGTGCTCTCCGAATACGATGCCGACCACGAAGCCATCCTCTTCTCGCGTCCCTCCTCCGGGGGCGAGCGCCACTATTTGATTCACCGCCTCTGGACCGCCGACAGCACCGACCGCCGGGCCGACCTCGTGGAATACGAGACCTCGCGCCTGCGGTTCCTCGGCCGCGGAGGCAGCCTGCAGCAAGCCGACGTGATGGTGAACCGGCGCACCCTGAGCGGCACCGTGGGCACCACCCTCGACCCCGTGATGTCGATGCGTCGCCGCCTCTCCCTGCCGGCCGGCAAGAAGGTCGAAGCCTACCTCCTCGTCGCCTTTGCCAAGAGCCGCGAAGCCGCCCTCACCATAAGCGAACAATACACCACCTCGGCCGACGTCGACCATGCCTTCCGCACCGCCTCGGTGTTCAACAACATGCGGCAACAGCTCTCGCTCCTCAAAGGGAGCCAGATGCGGCTCTACTGCAGCATGGCCAAATACATGGCCCAGACGGCCGTCCTCGGCGACAGCCGTGCCGCCATCAACGCCAACCACCTCGCGCAGCAACACCTCTGGCGCTTCGGCATCAGCGGCGACCTCGCCATCCTTCTGATGACCGTCGACAGCATGGACCGCTCGGGATTCGCCAAGGAGATGCTCCGCGCGTTCGAATATTTCAAGGTGCACGGCATGAGGCTCGACCTCGTGTTTGTCAACGACGCGCCGGACGGCGAGCGCGAAGCCCTCGCGCGGTTCATCACCGGCATGGCCGGCACCGAACATCTGTGGACGGAACACAGCGAGGCGGGCCGCGTCTATGTCATCGACGGAGCGACGCTCAGCGACGACGAGCGGCTCCTGCTGCACACCGTGGCGCAACTCTCGTTCGACACCCATGCACGCCTCGACGAGCAGCTGGCGCGCTGGGAAGCCCAGGGCTGCCGCTATCAGGATCAGGAGGAGCACGCCGTGTGGACCCCCATCAACCCCTTCCGCGTGTGGAGCCATCTCGACTACTACAACCAATACGGTGGCTTTGACCAAGGCGGAGCCGACTACGTGGTCACCCATACCACGACCCCCATGCCGTGGGTCAACGTGCTGGCCAACGAAGCGCACTTCGGATGCGTCGTCAGCTCCACCATGGCGGGATTCACCTTCGCCCACAACGCACAGCAGTTCAAACTGACGGCGTGGAGCAACGACATGGTGCGCGACGCCTCGGGCGAACTGTTGCTCATCGACGGGAAACGCTTTGTGCCGGCCACGGCGCGCCACAGCCAGGGATGGTCGGCCTTCGACGCCGACTACGGCGAACTCGCGGTGGCCGTGAGGGTGTTTGTGGCCGTGGACCGACCGGTGAAATACTACCAGGTGAAGGTGCACAACCGCGGTGCGGAAACGCGCCAGGTGAGTCTGGCCATGATCTACAAGCTAGTGCTGGGAGTGAGCGAGGAGCAGACGGCACGCTATCTGTGGTCTGAGTTTGACGAAGAAAAACAGGTGGTGCGGGTGCGCAACGTGTATCACCCACACTATAGCGACCAAGTGGTGACATTGAGAGCCAGCGAGCCGTTGGCCGAAGTGGACCTCGGTTGGCCTAACCGCAAGCGGATAGGCGTGGCGGTCGAAGTGGCCGCCGGCGAAGAACGCGAAGCCGCCTTCGCCATCGCCGTGGGCGAGGAAAAGGTGGCGGTGAGCAAGGAGCGTGCCGACGAAGAGTTCGGCCTAGTGGTGGACTACTGGCAGCAGAAGCTGGGCGGCATCACGGTGGAGACACCCGACCGCTCGCTCGACTACATGCTCAACCACTGGTATCTCTATCAGGTCTACGCCTCGCGGCTCTATGCACGGGCAGGCTTCTATCAGGTGGGCGGAGCCACAGGCTTCCGCGACCAGCTGCAGGACGTGATGAGTTTGCTCTACAGCGACGCAGGCTATGCCCGCCGCCAAATACTCGACCATGCGGCCCATCAGATGCCCGAAGGCGACGTACTGCACTGGTGGCACGAAACGATGCGCCTCGGAGCCCGCACCACATTCAGCGATGACTACCTCTGGCTGGTGTATGTCACCTACCAATATGTGACGGTGACGGGGGACTGGGCGATTCTGGAGGAGAAGGTGCCGTTCTGCCATGCCGAGGCGCTGCGCGCGGGCGAGGCGGAGCGGGGTGTGCGGTTCGAGCGGGGGGCGGAGGACCAAGGGGCCACGCTCTACGAGCACCTGCGGCGGGCTGTGGACCGCGCCATGGGGCGCACGGGGGTGCACGGGCTGCCACTGATGGGTTGCGGCGACTGGAACGACGGGATGAGCCGCGTGGGCGTCGAGGGGAAGGGCGAAAGTGTGTGGGTGGGCTTCTTCCTGGCCGACCTGCTGCCCAAGATGGAGCGGCTGACGCAGATGATGCCGGGGGCCGACCTGGGGTGGTGCGAGGTGCTGACGGCCTTCCGCCGCCGGCTGGTCGACGCCCTGCAGCGCGCCGCCTGGGACGGGGGCTGGTTCCTCCGCGCCTACTACGACAACGGCGACCCCATGGGGAGCGTGAACAACACGGAGTGCCAGATCGACCTCATAGGCCAGGCGTGGAGCATCCTGACCGACGTGGCCACGCCGGAGCAGAAGGCCTCGGTGATGCGCGAGACCGACCGCCGGCTGGTGGACCGCGAGCACGAGATTATCCGGCTCCTCACGCCGGCATTCCAGCATTCGCACCCCTCGCCGGGCTATATTATGGACTATCCCGTGGGGGTGCGCGAGAACGGGGGACAGTACACCCACGGCGCCATGTGGTATATCATGGCCATGCTGAAGGAGGGCCGCGTGGATATGGGCTACTATCTCTATTCGATTATCAACCCGATTCACCGCACGCAGACGCTGGCCGACGTGCTGAAATACAAGGTGGAGCCCTACTGTATGGCTGCCGACATCTACAGCAACCCGCAGCATGCGGGCCGAGGGGGCTGGACGTGGTACACGGGCTCGGCGTCGTGGGCCTGGAAGACGGGCGTGGAGTGTATCCTCGGCCTCCGCAAAGAGGGCGCGAGGGTGAGGCTGGAGCCCCACGTGCCCTCAGACTGGCAGGAGTTCACCATCCGCTACCGCTACGGAAGCAGCCTATACGTGCTGCGCTGGAAGCGGAGGGAGAAGGCCCGCGAAGAGTGGGTCGAGCTGGTGGACGACGGGCAGGTGCACGAGGTGGAGTTCTAGTGGAAAACGGAAAGCGGAAAGTGGAAAGCGGAAAGTGGAAAGCGGAAAGTGGAAAGCGGAAAGTGGAAAGCGGAAAGTGGAAAACTACCCACTACCCACTGCCCACTAAATAAAAATAACAACTTAAAACATAATAAAATCATGAGAAAGAAAATTGTAGCCGGCAACTGGAAGATGAACCTTTCGTTCCAGGAGGCCGATGAGTTGCTCGACGAGCTGATGGGCGAGCTGGAGAAGGTGGAACTGCCGCGCGACGAGCAGGTGGTGGTGTGCACCCCGTTCCCCTACCTCGAGATGGCAAGCGACTATGCCAACGACAGTTACTTCATGGTGGGGGCCCAGGATGTGAGCACCCACGAGAAAGGGGCCTACACCGGCGAGGTGAGCGCCGCGATGCTGGAAAGCTGCGAGATCGACTACTGCATCGTGGGCCATTCGGAGCGCCGCGCCTACCACGGCGAGACCGACGCTCTGGTGGCCGCCAAGGTCGACCAGCTGCTGGCCCACGGGCTGAAACCCATCGTCTGCGTGGGCGAGGTGCTCGAGGAGCGCGAGGCCGGCCGTCAGCTCGACGTGGTGAAGACGCAGGTCGAAGGAGGCCTGTTCCACCTCGGCGCCGAGCAGATGAAGGAGGTGGTGATTGCCTACGAACCAGTGTGGGCCATCGGTACCGGCAAGACGGCCACCACCGACCAGGCTCAGGAGATCCACGCCCACATCCGCGCCCTGCTGGCCGAAAAATACGGCCGTGAGGTGGCCGACGAAATCAGCATCCTCTACGGCGGAAGCTGCAAGCCCACCAACGCCAAGGAGCTCTTCGCCTGCCCCGACATCGACGGCGGCCTCATCGGCGGCGCCTCGCTCAAGGCCCAGGACTTCATGGGAATCGTCACTGCGTTCTGATTCAGTGGGCAGTGGAAAGCGGAAAACTGCCCACTACCCACTGCCCACTACCCACTAAAAAAGAATGACCTTCGAACGGTTCATAGCACGACGGTTCATGCCGAGGGGCGGGGCCGACAACAGCTTCTCGGGCCCTCTGTCGGCCATTGCCGTTGTCGGTGTTACCCTCGGCGTGGTCGTCATGGTGATGGCGGTGAGCATCCTGCATGGCTTCCAGCACGAAATTGCCTCGAAGGTGGCGGGCTTCGGGAGCCACATTACCCTGACGGCCTACGACAGCGGCACCACCACCGAGAGCCCTGTGGCGCTCGACGCCGAGGTGGCCGGCAAGCTGGCCGCCCTCCCTGGGGTGCGCCACATGGCCCGGTTCGCCACCAAGGGCGGGATGGCCAAAACCACAGACCAGATAGCGCCCATCCTGCTGCGTGGCCTCGACCCCGACGCCGACACGACGTTCTACACCTCATGTCTACTGCAGGGCCACCTGCCGCAGAGCGAGGGGCAGATAGCCCTCTCGTCGACCCTCGCCAGCCGCTTGCAGCTGGCCCTGGGTGACAAGCTGCGCTGCTATTTCTGGACCGACGACACCTACCGCCAGCGGGCCTTCACCGTCGAGGGAATCTACAACACCGACCTCACCGAGATGGACGAGCTCTACGTGCTTGCCCCCCTGGCCACCGTCGGCAGGCTCAACAGCTGGGACAGCACCGAGGCGGGTGGCTACGAGCTGCTCGTCGACGACTTGGACCGCTGCGACCTCGTGGCCTCCCAAATCGCCACTTTCCTGCCCTACGACCTGAAAGTAACCACCTTGCGGCAGGCCCACCCCGTGCTCTTCTCGTGGCTCGACCTGCTGAACACCAACATCGTGCTCATCCTCGTCATCATGTGTCTCGTCTCGGCCGTGGCCATCGTCTCGGCCCTGCTCATCATGATTTTCGAGAAGAGCGCCACCATCGGCCTCCTGAAAGCCCTGGGGGCCACCAGTCGCTCGCTGCGCCGCATCTTCCTCCTGAGGGCCACAAGGCTCATCGTGACCGGCATCGTGGCCGGCGAGGCATTGGCCCTGCTGCTGAGCTTGGCCCAACAGAGGTGGCAGCTGCTGAAGCTCGACCCCGAGAGCTACTCGATGAGCCATGTGCCTGTGCTGGTCGAGCCGTGGGTCTACGTGGCCGTCGCCGCCGGCACCCTCGCCGTATGCCTGGCTGCACTCCTCATCCCCACCTCGCGCATCAGCCGCATCAGCCCTGCAGAAACCATGAAAACAGAACGATAAAAGATGAGAAACCGACTGAAACTGCCGTTGCTGGCCCTCACCATCGCCCTGGCGCTGGTGGCCCTCTGGGAAGTGCGACGCACCGCCGAGCAGGTACGGGCCGGCGAAGAGGCCAAAGTGCGCCTTTGGGCCGCCGCCGTCGCCCAACGCAACCAGCTGGCCGAAGCCACACAGAGCTTTTTCCAGGAAGCCACCGTCGACGAACACCGCAAGATGCAGCTCTACACCGACATCCTGCAGTCGTTCGGCGACCCCGACCTCAACACCGACCTCGGCTTCAGCCTCCGCTACATCAACTACATCGTTGACAGCAGCCGCACCCCCATCATCATCACCACCGCCCGCGACTCCATCATCACCGTCCCGCAGGAGCTCGCCGGTCACCGTCTCGAAGGCGAGCTGCTCGAAGAGTACAGCCTCAACCCACCCTTCGACTACGACCTCTGGGGCATGCCCATGACGCTCTATTACAAAGAGTCCGCGCACTACACCCGTCTGCGCCAGGTGCTCGAAGGCTACACCCAGTCGTTCCTCAACGACATCACCCAGAACTCCATCATGGTGCCCGTCGTCATCGTCGACAGCAGCCGCACCCACGTCATCGCCGCGGGCGGCGTCGACCACGTCAGCCTGCCCCTCTCGGCCCCCTTCACCACCTCCGGCAACGACCCCATCGCCATCACCCTCCCCTCCGGCGGCGTCAGCTACGTCTACTACGCCGAGACCCCCCTGCTCCGCCAACTGCGGTGGGTGCCGCTCCTCTACCTCTTCATCGCCCTCACCCTCCTCTTCATCACCTACCACCTCTTCCGCACGGCCCGCACTGCCGAGCAGAACCGCATCTGGGTCGGCCTTGCCAAAGAGACCGCCCACCAACTCGGCACCCCGCTCTCGTCGCTCAAAGGCTGGGTCGAATACATGGACCTCCACCCCGCCGCCCAGCTCCCCGACACCATCAGCGGCGAGATGCAGAAAGACCTTGCCCGCCTCGAAACCATCGCCCAGCGCTTCTCCAAGATAGGCTCCACACCCGAACTGCGCGAAGGCGACCTGCGCGAGGCCACCCTCGCCGCCGTGGCCTACCTTCAAGGACGCTCGCCGCGACGCGTACGCTTCGTGGTCAACTTCCCCGACGGCGAGACCTTCCTGGCTCCCATCAACGCACCCCTCTTCCAATGGGTCGTCGAAAACCTCTGCAAAAACGCCATCGACGCTATGGAAGGCGACGGCACCGTCACCCTCACCGCCTCGCAGGACGTCCGCCGCATCTACCTCGACGTCAGCGATACCGGGCGCGGCATGACGCCCGCCGTCCAGCGCCACATCTTCGACAGCGGTTTCACCACCAAGACGCGGGGCTGGGGCCTCGGCCTGCCCCTGGCCCGCCGCATCGTCAACCAATACCACCGCGGACGCCTCTACCTCAAATACTCCGTCCCGGGCCAGGGCAGCTGCTTCCGCATCGTCCTGAAGAAAAAACAATAAATCCCCAAAATGAATAAGCGCCAGATACTCGTTGCCGCATGGTTCCTGTGCACCTCGCTCGTCTGCACGGCACAGGACACGCTGCGCCTCACCCTCGACAACTGCCTGAGCTACGCCTACGGTCACAGCCCGACAGTGCTCGGTGCGCAGCTGCAACGGGAAGCGGCGGCGGCAGCCCTGGAACAGGCGCGATGGAACTTTACCCCCTCCCTCTCGGCCTCGGCCGGGGGCGACATGTCGCTCTTCCAAGGCACCCGAACTACCACCACCAGTTATGGCGCCGGCGCAAGCTGGACCCTCTTCGACGGTCTGAACAACGTCTACACCCTGCGCAGCAGCCAAGCCGAGCAGCGGCGCAGCGACCTCGGCGTGGAGAAAAGCCGCGACGACGTGGCGGTGCAGATTGTGAACACCTACCTCGAGGTTCTTGCCAACCGCGAACGACGGCAGTACCTTGCCGAACTCAACGCCTCGGCCCGCAAGCAGGCCGACGACGCCGAGGCCCGCTACAACGCCGGTCGCCTGCTGGAGAGCGACTACTTGCTGCTCCGGGCCAACTGGAAACGGTCGGAGAGCGAGATGATCAACGCCGGATATGCCATCGCCAACGGCCTACAGCGTCTGCGCTCGCTTATCGGTCTTGCCGACAGTGTAGTGCTCGAGGTCGAGCCTCTGGAGCTCCAGTTACCCTCCGACACCGTATGGACGGTCTGCGTCGACTCGCTGCCCGCAGTGCAGATGAGTCGGCTGGATCTGGAAAAAGCGCAGTACCAGCTAAAGAAAGCCAAGGGGTCGCACATGCCGCAACTGGGCTTCAACGCCTACGCCTCCTACTATGGCGGCGACCACGTGCGTACCGATGCCGGCGGCATGCTTGTCACCCCGGGGGGAGTGAACACCACCCTCAGCCTAGGTCTGAGCATGCCGATCCTCAACCGGGGATATATCCGCCAGCAGGTGAAGCAGAGCCGCCTCGCCGTACAGCAGGCCGAGCTGCAGATACAGCAGACTCGCGACGAAATGCAACAGACCATCGACGAGCGCCTGCGCACCCTGCAGCAAGCCCGCAACACCCTCGAGGCATGCCAGATGATGCAGCAGGCCACCCAAGCCTCGCTGCAGACCTACCAGGCCAAGTACCAGGCGGGCACGGTGACGGCCACCGAGCTGCTGCAGCAGGAGGAACGCTACCTGTCGGCCACGGACGACTACGTGCAAAGCAAATACACATACATCATTTCCGAGATGATTCTCAAAATTTATTTGGGCCAATAGAAAAATGGAAAAGAAAAGGAATCGCCGCTGGCTGTGGATTCTTCCAGCCATCATCATCACAACAGTGGCCGTGTCACTCTTCGGCAGGAGAGGTGGCGGCACCTACGAAATCAACAGCGTTGCCGTTGCCGCCGAGCCGCTGAGCGAGACGGTGACCGCCACGGGGGTGGTGCAGCCGGTCTACAAGGTGACCGTCGGCACGCAGGTGAGCGGCATCGTGAAGCGGCTCTATGTCGACTATAACAGCCGCGTGAAGCAGGGGCAGCTGCTGGCCGAACTTGACAAGTCGCTCCTGCAGGAGAACGTCAACCTGAACCGCGCCAACCTCGCGGTGGCCACCAGCCAGAAGAACCTCGCCCAGAAAGACTTCGACCGCGTGAAGCAGCTCTTCGCCCAGCGGGCGGCGACCCAGGAGGAATACGACCAGACCGAGGCGCGCCTCGAGCAGGCCGCCAACCAGCTGGTCACCGCCCAGGCCAACTACGACAATGCCCTCACCCAGCTGCGCTATGCCGAAATCTATTCGCCCATCGACGGCGTGGTCATCAGCAAGCAGGTGGAGGAAGGACAGACCGTACAGGGCGCCTACAGCGTGCCCAACCTCTTCACTATCGCCAAGAACCTGACCGAGATACAGGTGGAGGCCAAAGTGGACGAGGCCGATATAGGGCAGGTTCGCGACCGTCAGCAGGTGAGCTTCAAGGTGGATGCCTACCCGGGCGAGGAATTCCACGGCACCGTCGACCAGATACGCATGGAGCCGCAGATGAGCAACAACGTGGTCACCTATGTCGTCATCATCAAGGCCGACAATCCCGACGAGAAACTCTTTCCCGGCATGACGGCCTCGGTGTCGATCAACGTGAAGAGCGATACCGGCCTCTGCCTGCCCATCTATGCCACCCAACTGAGTCCCGACGAGGCCACCCTGGCCGACCTCAGGCGACAAGGATACACGATAGATACCACCAACGGTGGCGCAGACACGCATGTGTGGCTCAAGGAGGGGCGCCGGCTGACGCGCCGCCCTGTCGGTCTCGGAACCAAGACGAAAGTGAAAGTCATCGTCACCGACGGCCTGACGGAGGGCGACACGGTGGTCACCTCCATCGTCAACTACGCCCAACAGCGAGCCGACCGCAAGCGTAACATGTTCGAATGATGAACACCATCGAGATCACCCATCTGCGGCGATACTTCACCGTAGGCGACGAGACCGTCCACGCCCTCGACGACGTAAGCTTCACCATTGCCCAGGGCGAGTTTGTGAGCATTATGGGCACCAGCGGAAGCGGCAAAAGCACGTTGCTGAACCTCCTCGGCTGCCTCGACACCCCCACCTCGGGCACCTATCGCCTCGACGGCGAGGATGTGCAGCAGATGGACGACAACCAGCTGGCTTCCATCCGCAACCGCAAGATAGGGTTCGTGTTCCAAAGCTACAACCTGCTGCCACGCACCACAGCCCTCGAGAACGTCGAGCTGCCGCTTTTCTACAACCGACGCATCACGCCCCGCGAGCGTACCCAGCGCGCCAAAGAGGCGCTCCGCCTCGTCGGGCTCGAAAGCCGCATGCAGCACACCTCAGCGCAGCTCAGCGGCGGTCAGCAGCAACGGGTGGCCATAGCCCGCGCCCTGGTCAACGACCCCGTGCTCATCCTCGCCGACGAAGCCACGGGCAACCTCGACACCCGCACCAGCTACGAAATCATGGAACTCTTCCAAGACCTCCATGCCCAAGGCAAGACCATCGCCTTCGTCACCCACGAACCCGACATCGCCGCCTTCACCACCCGCATCATCCGCCTCCGCGACGGCCGCATCGTCGAGGACACCCCCAACACACCCGTCTCCGCCACCCAAATGCTGCAATCGCTATGATTATCATCGACACCCTCCGTCTGGCCTTGCGGGCACTGCTGCGCAACCGAATGCGCACCTTCCTCACCATGCTCGGCATCATCATCGGCATCTCGTCGGTCATCATCATGATGAGCCTCGGCTCAAGTCTGACTACCGTAATGAGCGACACCTTCTCGTCGATGGGCACCAACAGCATCTCCGTATCCGGCAAATGGGAACGCGACGGCGGCAACTGGCGCATGCTTCACGAGATGGACATGGCCGACCTTGAAGCGCTGCGCGAAGGCTGCAACCGTGCCTCGGTCATCACACCCGTCGTTATGACCTCCATGCCCCTGGTGTTCGGCAACAACAGCCACAGCGGCCGCATAGAAGGCGGTGGCGAGGAGCACCTGAAAATAAACAACATGGCCGTCGACCGAGGCACCATGTTCGACGCCACCGACCTCCTCTCCTACGCCAAGGTCTGCGTCATTGGCCCCACGGTGGCCGAAAAACTCTTTGCCGACGGCGAGGACCCCATCGGCCAAACCGTACGCTGCGGCGACGTGCCGGTGATGGTCATAGGCGTGCTTGAGCACCGGGAAAAGAAATTCGGCTACGACTTCGACGACCTCGTCGTCATGCCTTACACCACGGTCATGAAACGCCTCACCGGCAGCAAGTACTTCGACGACATCACCATCACCTGCCAATCGCCTGCCGACATTGAATACACCGCCACTGAGATAGAACAAATCATGCGCCTGGCCCATGGACTCGCTCCCGACGACCCCATCGACGTGAGCATCAACGTGCAGAGCGAGACTATGGAACAGCTGGGCGACATCCTCTCCATCGTCATACTCGTGCTCTCCATCATCGCAGGCATCTCTCTCCTCGTAGGCGGCATAGGCATCATGAACATCATGTACGTCACCGTCACCGAACGCACGCGCGAGATCGGCCTCCGCAAAGCCATCGGCGCCCGCCAGTCGAACATCATGCTGCAGTTCCTGACCGAGAGTGTCGTGCTTTCGCTCACCGGCGGACTGCTGGGCATCCTCGCCGGCCTCGGCATCTACGCCCTCGCCGCCGCCATCATCGAGCAACTGCCCTTCTCCCTCAACGTCGGTGCCATCCTCATCTCCTTCGCCGTCTGCACCGCCGTCGGACTCTTCTTCGGCTGGTATCCGGCACGCCGCGCCGCCAACCTCGACCCCATCCAAGCCCTGCGCTACGAATAAAAAATTTTGTCGGTTCGGGATTTATCTGTATCTTTGCATTTTCGTTTCGGCCTCAACCACCAACCCCTTGGTTAGTGGTCAGTAGTAGTTAAGTAGACCGTAGTTAAGCAGTTAAGACAATACTGCAAGCCGGAACATTTGTCTTAACTACTGCCCGAAGGGCGAGCAAAGCGATAACTACTTTACTACTAATTTAAACTTAAAAACTAAAACTAAAAACATAATATGGCAAATCAAGACGAATTCTTCAAGAAGGTAGTGGCTCATGCCAAGGAATACGGTTTCATCTTCCCCAGCTCGGAAATCTACGACGGTCTGGCCGCCGTCTACGACTACGGCCAGCTGGGCGTCGAACTGAAAAACAATATCAAGCAGTACTGGTGGCGCGCCATGGTGCAGATGCACGAGAACATCGTGGGTCTAGACTCGGCCATCTTCATGCACCCCCGCATCTGGAAGG
>JAEEGL016318990.1_pt1 | contig 24296 bp, 19 predicted proteins | sample 9134231 | NCBI WGS metagenome assembly JAEEGL01 (sample SAMN16246548, study PRJNA631951) | gut metagenome | biome: gut microbiome; feature: rumen; material: fiber-attached | host: Bos | place: Iran: Karaj | collected 2018-10
AACCGTCCTTCATCAATCATCGTTGGCGAGCAGCTTACACCAGAGACACTTGGTGCACTTCTTGCTCACTTCGAGAACAAGGTTATGTTCCAGGGATTCGTATGGAATCTCAACTCATTCGATCAGGAAGGCGTTCAGCTTGGAAAGGTACTTGCAAAGAAGGTTCTTTCTGGAGATACAACAGATGCACTTGCAGCATATGCAAAGCTTCTTGACATCTAATTCTAAAATGTTTATTAAATTGGCCTCTGCTTATTGCAGAGGCCTTTCTTATCGTTTAGGATAAAAGAAGTTGTATTGAAGGAAGGTAATGTTATGGGAAGTACATACAATGATAGCGAGCAGCAGTCAGTGAAAAAAACATTCGCTGGTGAGCGAAATAAGCTGGCTCAAATGTCTGCAGGCCAGAAGGCAGATTACATTTTTACATACTACAAATTTCACATTATATGTACCCTACTAATAATTTGTATTATTATCTGGGGAATACATCATGCGATGACATATGTGAAATATGAATTTTTTGGTATAGTAATCAATTCACAAGAGCTAGATGTTTCCAGAGAGGACGATATTAGAGAATACTTAAAAATGGAAGGTCACGAGGGTGTGAGCCTAGAATCGGGATTGTATTCTGACGAATCAGCATCTGGTGGTTATGGAAATCGCCTTAGCGTTTTAATGATGGCAGGACAATGTGACTTCATTTTCACTGATGAAGCAGGAATAGAATACTTGCAGAGCTTTTTTGATGATTACGATATAGAGGTTCGCGATATTTCCGATAGCCCAATCCATGAGTATTTTGGCTTGGACGAGAATACAAAGTATTTGATAATGGCGGGACTGTCGGGAAATGTAGACTACCTGAATTCCTTCAGCGAAATGCTGGATGAAATCGATAGTGGAAGCATAGAATAGAAACATAGAATGGAGATTTGTTTTGGGAAAGTTATTTAACAACAGAATTTTTGACGGAATATCAAAAGTAACAGATGTAGTGATTATCGGATTATACTTTTTGCTATGTTCAATTCCAGTATTTACGATAGGAGCCAGCCTTACGGCAATGTATTATGCCATTCACAAATGTGTATTTAAGGGAAAAGGATACACAACAGAATTTTTCCATTCTTTTAAGGAGAATTTCAAGCAATCCACATTATCATGGCTAATATTTATGCTGATATTCACAATTTTAGGTGGAGACATTTATATTACTAAAAATGCAATAGACCCTGATAGTCCACTTGCAACAGCACCGATGTTTTTCTTGATTTTACTTATGTTCACAATAGTTTGGGCTGTATATCATTTTGCATATATAGCCAGATTTGCAAACGGCTTTAAAATGTCATTCAAGGTGTCAGCAATTTTTATGGTAGCCAATTTGGGATGGTCATTCTTGATATTAGTAATACTTGCCGCAATAGCATTGTTAGCATATCAGTTTATGTTCTTGATTTTCTTTGTGCCGGCAATTGTTACATGCGTGTTACATCCAATATTAGAAAGAGTTTTCAAAAAGTACATGTCCCCAGAGGACCTAGAAGCAGAGGAAGAACCTTACAACTAAGGTTCTTTTTTTGTAGGATTTTTTGTTGACACGAACATATAGATGTGGTACAAGTGTATTAGGACACGTAATACAGCTGAAGGGGAGGTATTAGATGATCCAACTTAATTACAGAGATTCTAAGCCTATATATGAGCAAATCAAGGATGGATTACGACGCTTGGTAGTTACAGGCGCTGTGAGGACTGATGAGAAATTACCTAGTGTAAGAGAGCTAGCGACAAATCTATCAATCAATCCAAATACTATCCAAAAGGCTTATAGAGAGCTCGAACAAGAAGGTTACATTTACACAATTGCTGGTAAGGGCAGCTATGCGGCACAGCGTGCTGATGTTGCCTCAGGGAGGAATGAAGAATTGATGAAAGAATTCGATGAAATTGTAAAGGAACTTCTGTATCTCAACGAGGACAAAAATATTCTCATAAACCGAATTGAAGAACTTGCGAAAGGAGGCGACACAGATGATAGAAGTAAATAACGTCACAAAGAAATTTGGAGACTTTACAGCTTTAGATGGCTTAAACATGCATGTGGAGCGTGGCGCAATTTATGGACTTGTTGGACCAAACGGTGCAGGAAAGTCAACTATCATTCGCCACCTTTGCGGTGTATATAAGCAGGATGCAGGTAATGTTTCAATAGATGGTCAGCCTGTATACGAGAATGAGGCCATAAAACAGCGGATGGCAATCATTCCTGATGATATTTTCTATTTTATTCAGGCAAACACCAAGGATATGATGAAGTTTTACAAAAATATGTATCCTAAGTTTGACGAAAAGTTATTTTTCAAGATAGCAGAGTGCTTCCCAGCTATCGATATGAAAAAGATGGTTCGTTCACTTTCAAAGGGTATGCAAAAGCAAGTGGCATTCATGTTATCAATCGCTAGCAGACCTGACTTGATGATATTAGATGAGCCAGTAGATGGTTTGGATCCAGTTATGCGCCGCCAGATTTGGAGCTTAATAATGTCTGACGTGGCCGAGACGGGACTTACAGTTTTGGTAAGCTCTCACAACTTACGAGAGCTAGAGGATGTATGCGACCATGTGGGTATCATGAACAACGGCAAAATTCTCATTGAACGTTCCCTCGATGAATTGCAGACTTCAATTACAAAGATTCAAGTTGCTTTCGACGGGGAAATGCCAACTCTTCCTCCTGAAATTGAAATATTGAAAAAGATATCAACTGGTCGAGTACACACCCTCATTGTTAAGGGAGAGCCTAGAGCTGCTGAGAATGCACTTGCTGGCTTGAATCCACTATTAATGGATGTGCTTCCTCTTACGCTCGAGGAAATATTTATATATGAATTGGGAGGTGAGAATTATGCAGTCAAAGACATCATTTTTTAATAAGGCACTTTTCAAGAAAAACCTTAGTAGAACATGGGTAGTTGGATTGCTATATTTCATAGTCCTTCTGATTCAATTGCCAGTATCATTTATTATCACAATTGCAAACTTTGAAAATTCGTACTATGCAGATATGAAATATACAAAGAAGATGGTCTTGTACGAGCATTTTTCAAGGCAATCAGCATCAGACTTACAATGCATCTTGGCTATTATCGTAATTGCGATTACATTTTGGTATTTGTTTAGCAAAAGAGACAATTATATGATTCATGCTTTCCCAGTTACGAGAAAGAGTTTGTTTGCCACTGGTATAGCATCATCTTTGCTGGTTACTATTATACCGGTAATCCTTGTGGCAGCGTTGATGTCACTTGTGTCCGCAGTGGAGCATGCTGGAGCCTATGAGACTATTTGGTATTGGGCGTTTGCAGCTTGCGTATCAACAGTGTTATTCATTGCCCTATCAATGTTCTCGGTAATGATATCTGGACAGATAGTGACAGCAATAGTTTTCTATGCAATATTTAACGCATTGTATTTCTTAATGGATGTTGCGTTTAGACTTACGGCAAGCATGTTGATGTTTGGCATGGGTAGCAACTTGGATAGTCTTACCACGTCGATTTTCACACCAGAGCAATTTATAGCGAATAAGTGTGGAACTACTATAAGATTTATTACAGATGATTACGGTAACATCAAAGATTATATAGCGACAATAGATGGCGCTAAGTATTTATTCATATACTTGGCTGCAGCAGTAGTACTATTTGCAATCTCATACATTTTTTACAAGACAAAGAAGCTTGAGACCGTTCATGACTTTATTAATGTTCCATTTATGAAGCCTGTATTTTCAGTAGGCATGTCATTCTTCGTGTCGATGGTTGCAGGTGCAATGGTTAGTAGCATGATTGATGCTGCCGGTACATTCTCATACAGTGCAAAGTTTACAATAGCAATAATAGCATCATTAATAATTGGAATTATTATCTTCTACGCGACACAGATGATGATAGAAAAGACTGTACGAGTATTTTCTGCCAAAAAATTAGGATTTTGCTTATTGTATACAGCGGCTTCATTGGCATTTTTGCTTTGCCTGAGATTTGATGTATTCAAAGTCGAAAACAAGGTCCCTAACGCAAATGACATCGCGTGGGTAGGCATTCAAAGCAATTACACAATGGTATTTACAAGTGAGGATGAAATAAATACAGTTCTCTCTCTCCATAAGAACTTCTTACAGGATAAGAAAGAGCTTCGCGATGTAAATATCAAATATAGTGATGTGCCAGGAGATTATTTCACAATCAAGTACAAGCTTAAGAATGGTAACAAAATTATAAGAATGTACAATGTGGTTGATACATATTCTGATCAGGTTAGCGCAGAGTATGTTGCAGCGACACAGCCGATTTTAGATTTCCTTAATAATCCAACAATTATTAAGGAACATATAATTGGTAATATTTGGAATGACTGTACAGTTACAGAAATGTATTTCAGCTCATACTTCTACGATTCAAATATAGGAGATTATACTGCAGAGTCAGAGGAATTTTACGATTTAACAAAATTAGAAAAATACGAGAAGAACAATCGCGTATATGAAGCATTCCTAAAGGATATTGATGAAGGAAAAGCATTCCAGACAACATTTGCAGGATACAGTAATCTCGATGAAAGTGTGGCTTTATACAATGACTTCAACTTTACCGTAAGCAATGAGAAAATCCCTTATTTCTCAGATGAAAACACATACTGGGATTATGAATGGGATGACTATGATGAGCCTTTCTATGAGCAATATATCTATGTATATCTGACAAAAGACTGCACAAATACTTTAAAAGCTCTAAAAGAAGAAGGTTTCTATACAGATGACGAAGGTATTCTCACATACAAAGAATACAACAGCACCATGGGTTATGATAGTGACTATGAAGTCTATGATGGCCTTGATGGTGGAGAAGATGAGTATGTAGATGAGGTTATCTACGATTAAAATGTTTACTTCTTAATTCTCTATATATAATTCTCTAATCGCCCCGAGGTCCTCTCAACCTCGGGGCAAACTTTTTGAAAAATATTTGAATTTTTTTTATTTTTGCTATAAATTTTTCATAAGGAGTACCGATATTACAGTTGTAAGAAGAATGTGACATGTAAAAGGGAGGAAAGGAGTGTGGCGATATGCGTATAGAGGCTTACAACCAGGTAGCACAGCTCTATCAGACATCAAACACTAAAAACGTTACTCAGACTGCAAAGGCCAATGGAATGGGCCGCGATGAGGTACAGATTTCATCAACAGGTAAGGATTACCATGTAGCAAAGGCAGCAGTAGCTGAGGCATCAGACATTAGAGAGGATCTTGTTGCGGACATCAAGGCCAAGATTAAAAATGGTACATATGATGTCAGCCCAGACGATTTCGCTGATAAGCTTTTGTCTCAGTATGGCAGTATTCTTTAGTTTAGTGAGGTAAATGCGTGGCTAGTTTAATGGATGAGTTGCTCTTAACCATGGAAGGTGAAAGGTCACAATATGAAAAGTTAATTAGTCTTAATGGAGAAAAGAAGGATTCTATTATCCATAAGAAACTTGACGTACTGGAGGCTATTACCGCGGAAGAGCAGGCCATCGCAGACGCCTTATTGGAGCTTGAGAAAAAGCGCCTTAATGTAATGCGTAGCATAGCGGCAGTGATGGGACATGAAAATGACCAAATTACTGTATCATGGATGATTGATAATTTGGCGGGACAGCCTGTAGAGCAAGAAAAGTTAATAGAAGCGCGGGAAAAGCTTTTGGATGCAGCAGACAATGCAAAGATTTTGAATTCCCAGACTCAGGAGTTATTGCGACTAGCAATTGAGATGTTGGAATTTGACATTACTCTTATAAAGAGTTCAAAGCAAGCGCCTCAAACTTCAAATTATGGCAAGAACGCAGAGACTACAGGAGATGTCTTAGGAAATAGAGGTTTTGATGCTAAACAGTAGGAAAAGGATGTCCTTTAAGTATTAGCAGAGTTCAGATGATAGTTCGGATTGAACTCATTTTACTTTGGAGGATTGACTTATGGCTAATAGTTTCGGAAGCTTATACGTTGGGGCATCAGGCCTACAGTCTGCATCACACGGTTTAAATACAACAGCAAACAATCTGACAAACGTTAACACTGAGGGGTATGTTCGTCAGCAGGTTGTTTATGAAGATAGAGATTATAGAAAAATAGGAAACGCAGCAGTCAGCACACAATATGCTGGCCTTGGTGTGCAGGTTGGAACAATCGCCCATACACGCGATATCTTTTTAGATAAAGCATATCGTAGTGAAAATGGGCGTTTTAGTTTTTATGACGCTAGTTCAGAAGCAGTACAAGAAGTAATTACGCAGTTACAGGAATCTGACGGTGTGCAATTTGAGAGTGCCATTGAGGATCTTGAGGTGGCATTTGAAGAATTTGCAAAAGACCCATCAGATACTGTAAAGCAAAACATTGTATTGCAAAGAGCTAGCCTTTTTTTGTCTCGAGCTAAAGCTGTTGAGCAGGGATTTGAAGATTATCAGACTATTATCAATTCTCGTATTAAAGAAAAGCTCGAACGAATAAATGAAATTGGCAAAGAAATAGTTGAATACAATAAGCAAATTCAGTCCATTGAGTCTGCACATGTTGAGAAGGCAATGGATTTACGCGATAAAAGGGATTTGCTACTCGATGAATTGTCAGGTTTGGTTAGAATGACATATCGAGAAGATAATACAGGTGTCGTACATGTGGATATTGAGGGCGTCGAATTTATCGACGAGGTTCAGTATCACGAGGTAGGAATTCTTACCAACAAGAGAACTGGATACGTTACACCATATTGGCCTCATTTATCAGATTTGGATAACGAGGATGAAGCGGATAATTATTATTATCCAATCTTTGATACAACAAATGTAAGTGCGGAAAAGGATTCAGACATTGGAGAAGTCAAGGCTTTGATAATGGCTAGAGGAACAGGTTGGAGCACCTATCTTGACTTCTATGATGAAGATGGCGAATATTTGTCATCAAGTGATTATGAGGATGGAATTGCAAATTCTATTATGATGAATTCAGAAGCTGAGTTGGATACATTGATTCACCAGCTAGTTACTTCAATAAACGATTTGTACAGTCCTTTGACAAACTTTTCAAGTGTATATGGAGATATAGACACTTATGCAAATGCAGCTACCGTGACCTATACCGATGCAGATGGTGTAGAGCAAACAGTTGATTTTTCAAAACTTAGAATTCTTGACGAAGCAAATTGCTCTGTAGGTTCTGATGGTGAATTACCACCAAGAGAATTGTTTGTCAGAAATGGATGTTCAAGATACATCGAGACGACAGTTACTATATCTGATGAAAATGGAAATCCACTAGGAACTGAAAAAGTATTCGTTTATAACGAAGAAGATCCTGATGATACATCCAAGTGCTATACGCTAAAATCCCTCACTGTGAATGAAGAATTAGTAAAGCAGGAGTCATACATTCCACATAGAAAATACTCTGATCAAACTCAGATAGACCATGAACTAGGAACAAACTTAAGCTTGTTATGGAATAAGCAAGAATTCAATTTGAATCCTAGTGACACAACACCATGTGGATTCTCTGGATTCTATGTAAAGTGGATTGGTGAGATTGGTAACACTGGAAATGTTTACCAGACGACAGCAAAAGCACTAGAAGGAACAAAGGAAGAAATCGAATTTAGCCGCCAAGGTGTTATCGGTGTTTCTTCAGATGAAGAGCTAACTACAATGATTAAATATCAGTCAGCTTATAACGCAGCTAGCCGATATATAAATGTAGTAAACGAGATGATTGAGCACATTATTACATCCCTAGGTCACTAGTGGATGGTAGAAAGGAATAGCCTATGTCATCAACATTTTTTGGATTAACAATTGCAGCTTCTGGATTAAATACATCCCAGGCACAGATAAATACAACTGCAAATAATATTTCAAATGTAAATACAAAGGGCTATAGCAAGCAGGTTGTAAATACGGTTGCTTCATCAGCTTTGCGTTGTTACCAAAGCTGGGGCACAACAGGTACAGGTGTTGAGGCTACATCAGTTACACAGGCCAGAGACTTGTACTACGATGAGAAATATTGGAATAATGAATCAATCTTGGGCTTCTACGAGAAGAAAGAATACTACATGAAGCAGATTGAGGATTATTTTAATGAGAACAATACTGATACAGGATTCACTACCGTTTACACAAAGATGTTTAACGCACTAAGCACTTTGCAAGGAGATGCAGGAGATGACACTGTTAGAAAACAGTTCATTTCTACAGCAAAACAGTTGACTGAGTATTTTAATCAGCTTGGCACAAAGCTTGATGAATTACAGAATTCAATTAATGATGAGATAAAAACGGCAGTTGATGATATCAATTCTATTTCAGAGAAGTGCGCAATTTTAACAAAACAAATTAACATAATTGAGCAGGGTGGCGGTCATGCCAACGAACTTCGAGATCAAAGAGCTTTATTGATTGATCAATTGTCAAAGCTAGTTGATGTATCGGTTACAGAGACAGAAGTTCAGAATTCCAATGATCCAGATATGCAGACTGGAGCAACATATTACACAGTTTATATTAATGGACAAATTCTGGTAGACACTTATGAATATAATACTCTTGCCGTTCAGTCTAGAGGAACATATCAGAACCATAATCAATCGGATATAGAAGGTCTGTATGAGATAGTTTGGTCTAAAGACGGAAACAAGTTTAACGCAACACCAAGTGGAAATGGTGGTGCGTTAAAAGCTATGTTTGAGGTTCGAGATGGTAATAATAATGAGAATATGCACGCAACAGTTACGGGGGCAGATGCAAACTCAATTACTATTACAAATCTTAGTATTACTGACATCAACGAGCTTAATATGCCATCACGCGGTTCTATCGACACAAATAATACTGAATATACATACAATGGATTCTCATTCAACACGGGTGATGATGGAACAATCACATCAGTAACTTTCTATTTAAATGAGACTTTGACAGTTGAGGAACAAGGAAATCTTTACGGAAAATCTCTTCAAGTCGGTGATGATGTTGATTATATGGGTATTCCTTATTATCAAAATCAAATGAATTTATTTTTGAGAAATTTCTGTGAGGCATTCAACCATGTAGAAATAGGAACAGAAGATACTGATGCCGTATACGATGGTAATGGAAATTTAGTAAGTGATGGTCTCAGCCCAGATAAAGGCGTAGATTTACATGGTAATCCATCAGAAGCATTCTTTGTTGCTATAGATAATTTGGACTTAAGTACTGAGCATCAGATGCGAGAAAGTATAAACAATCAGACCTTCTACAGTGGAGAGGATGAGGATGATACTTCAAAGAAATATGAGACTTATTATCTTTTGACCGCTAAAAATGTATCAATTTTGAAGGCCACCGATAAGGATTCAACTCTATTTGCAACAACTACACGTGAGAACTATACATCAGGTGTTGATGCAGCAGATTTGGTTGTAAAAATGCAAGCGCTACAGAGCAAAACAAATTTATTCAGAGGCGGTGGTGGAGATGCATTCCTTCAGTGTATCTATTCCGATGTAACTGTTGATACAAATGAATGTATCATGTTTAATAAGAACTTTACAAACATTCAGCAATCGATTTCAAACCAGAGAATGTCAGTATCTGGCGTCGATGAAGATGAAGAAGCATTGGATTTAATTAAATTCCAAAATGCCTACAACCTAGCATCTAAATGTATTTCAGTTTTCTCCGAAATATATGATAGATTGATACTTAATACTGGAGTGTAGCCCGGAGGTAGAACTATGAGAGTTACAAATAAAATGATAATGAACAACGCATCTTCAAACATAAATTCCGCTAAGGAAATTGTAAATCAGCGTAATAAGCAGATGACCTCACAAAAGAGAATTGACAGACCATCTGATGATCCTGTAGTTGCTGTTCGTTCTCTTAGATTGTCTACAACTCTTTCTCAGGTTACACAGTACTACACAAAGAATATTCCTGATGCAACAAGCTGGATTGAAGTTACAGAGACATCGCTTTTAAACATCCGGTCGTTAATGACAGATTGTCGTACACTTGCGGATAAGGGTGCAAATGATACCTTAAATCAGGATGACAGAAATACAATCATTACTCAGCTTGAAGCATTGCAAAAGCAGGTATTTGCTGAGGGAAATGCTGACTATGCAAATAGAACAGTATTTACTGGTTATAGAACAAATAGTGATTTAGTATTTACTGAGGATACTATTACAGATGACGCTACAAAAGTTACTAGATACGAAATTACTCAAGTCCTTACAATAGCAGACAATATGGAAGAACATAGATATTATAACGGAGTTAGTGATGTGCCTACGACTGAGACTGATATTGCCGCAACCACAAATATTCAGGATATGACCCAGACAACTTATTATCGTATGAGACTTGGATATGATGAGATTGAAGGAAAGGAATTTGATCCAGATACTGATGTTGTCATATCAGGTGGAACTGTAGATGAGATAGTGGTATTTGAAAATGAGACTGAATGGGCTGCCTATGTTGATGCTGCAACAGGAAAAGAGGAAAACTCAAAAACTGTACCGGACAATTCAATTTATATTATAAAAGAGACAGGAGACATAATACTTGGTGATGCAGCGGCATCGTCTATGAAAGAAGCCGATGCTAGCCTGACAATTACATATACAAAAGCAAAATTTAAAGAAGGTGAGCTCAGACCAGAGTATTATTACAATTGTAGAAAGACGGATGACCCATTAGATACACATGTGCCAGTTACATACACTAAATATGATGATGATGGTAATCTAATTCACTTCGATATTGAATATACAATAGCGGCCAACCAGACAATAGCTATTAATACAGAAGCATCTGATGTATTTAATAGTGATTTATTACGGGATATTTCAGAAATGCTTGATGCAGTTAAAAACTCAATGGCTGCCCATGATAAATTGGATACAATTAAACGTATGCAGGGCGAAGAACAGTTCCAATCTGATGAAGATCAGGAATATTTGAGCAAGTGGTATGATGCCATAAAGAAAGAAGCCGATTATTTTGATGATAATTTGCAAAAACTTTTTGACACAGAACTAGGCAAAATTACTACGTATTGTGATAAAATAAGCTTAGGTATAACTGATTTGGGTTGTAAGAAAGATTCTTTGGATCTTACAAAGAACCGTGTGGGGGATCAAAGAGAGACTGTTCAGGGTTTGCAGTCTACAAATGATGATGTAGATTTGTCACAAATAATTATTGATTACACGGCAGCTTACACTGCTTATCAGGCATCGCTAACAGCCGCTGGAAAGCTAGGCGATTCGACACTACTAAACTACATTTAAATTCGCAGGAGGAGAAGGGACAATGCGCGTAAAAACTAGATTGTTTGGCGAAATTGAAATCGTTGATGAAAAAATCATCAATCTCGTTCATGGGCTTATAGGTTTTCCAGACATGAAGAGATACACCCTCATTTTTGATGAGGAAAAGAAAGACAAAGGCAACATCATGTGGCTACAATCATTAGACGAGACAGATTTTGCAATGCCAGTTATGCTTCCACATGTAGTTAAGCCTGATTATGCACCAGCTTTGAACGAAGCCTCATTAGAACAACTTGGTGAGCTCAATGAGGAAAACACCTATGTACTAGTTACCGTTAGAGTTCCAAAGAATCCAAAGGAAGCTTCTGTTAATCTTAAGGCTCCTATTATTATCAATGTTGATACAAATATTGGGGACCAGATTATCATAGAAGGATCTGAACCAGTCCGATACTTAATTCATGATGCATTACACGGAAAGGATGGTGAGTAGCGATGTTGGCATTAACACGAAAAACAGGCGACGCGATTATGATCAACAACAACATCGAGATTACAGTCCTTGAAGTTCGCGGTGATCAGGTCAAGATAGGAATTTCGGCACCAAAAGAAGTGTCAATTTATAGAAAAGAAGTATACTTAGAAATTCAAAAAGAAAATGAAGCAGCGCAGGCTGCAGCTCAAGCTATCAGCTTGGACGATATCGAGGCACTCAAGAATTTGTTATAAAGATATTTATAGAGGGAGGCAGAGATTGCTTCCTTCTTTTTTATATAATAAAGAACAAATGTTTGACATCTTGACAAGCTGTGTTATAATTTCATCATAAGATTGTGCACAATTTATTATTGGTGATTTATTATGGAATTTAAATTACATTCGCAATACAAACCTACAGGTGATCAGCCGCAGGCAATTGAGGATTTAGTCAGAGGCTTCAAAGAGGGCAACCAGATGCAGACTCTGCTTGGTGTTACAGGTTCAGGAAAGACATTTACCATGGCAAATGTCATTGCCCAGCTTAATAAGCCTACATTGATAATTGCTCATAATAAGACCTTGGCTGGCCAATTATATAGTGAGTTTAAGGAATTCTTTCCGGAGAATTCAGTTGAGTACTTTGTATCCTACTATGACTATTATCAGCCAGAGGCATATGTGCCTAGTACTGATACATATATTGCAAAGGATTCGTCAATTAATGATGAGATTGACAAGCTGCGTCTTTCTGCTACGGCATCACTTTCGGAGCGTAGAGATGTTATTATTGTGGCTTCAGTTTCATGCATTTATGGTATTGGTGAGCCTGATGATTTTCAGAATATGATGGTTAGTCTACGTCCAGGTGATATGAAGGATAGAGATGATGTTATCCATGAGTTGATAGACAACCAATATATGCGTAATGATATGGATTTTGCCAGAGGTACTTTCCGCGTTAGGGGAGATACTATTGAAGTAATACCTGCCAACACTACAGATTACGCAATTAGAATTGAGTTTTTTGGGGACGAAATCGACAGAATCAGCGAGACCGATATTATGACTGGTCAAGTAAAACGAGACCTTGAGCATGTGGCTATTTTCCCAGCTAGTCATTATGTTATCCCTCAGGACAAAATTAATTCGGCTTGCGCAAGTATTGAGGCAGAGCTTGATGAGAGAGTTAAATATTTTAAGTCCGAGGACAAATTAATTGAGGCTCAGAGAATAGCAGAACGTACGAATTTCGACATAGAAATGTTGAGAGAGACGGGATTTTGCTCTGGTATTGAGAATTACAGTAGACATTTAACTAATCAACAGCCGGGCGAGCCGCCAAAGTGTCTTATTGATTATTTTGATGATGACTTCTTAATAATTGTTGATGAAAGTCACATTACCTTGCCACAGGTTAGGGGAATGTTCGCTGGAGACCAAGCTAGAAAGCGCACGTTGGTTGAATATGGTTTCAGATTGCCATCGGCTCTTGATAACAGACCTTTGAATTTTGGAGAATTTGAATCCAAGATTGATCAGATTATGTTTGTTTCCGCAACTCCTGGAGACTATGAAGAGGAGCATGAAATGCTTCGAACAGAACAGGTTATTCGACCTACCGGATTGCTTGATCCTGAGGTGGAAGTTCGCCCAGTAGAGGGCCAAATAGATGACTTGTTTAGCGAAATCAAGAAAGAAACTGCCGGTGGTCACAAAGTAATGATTACTACCTTGACCAAGCGAATGGCAGAAGATTTGACAGATTATTTGGCGGAGCTTGGAGTTCGTGTTAAATATATGCATTCTGATATTGATACAATGGAAAGAGCAGAGATTATCAGAGATTTAAGACTTGATGTTTTTGACGTTCTAGTTGGTATCAATTTGCTTAGAGAAGGTTTGGATATACCAGAAATCACCCTTGTGGCTATTCTCGATGCTGATAAGGAAGGATTCTTACGTTCAGAACGATCGTTGATTCAGACTATTGGGCGTGCGGCTAGAAATTCAGAGGGGCACGTTATCATGTATGCTGATACAATAACTGAATCCATGGAAAAGGCTATTTCGGAGACGAATCGAAGGCGAGAAATCCAAATGGCATATAACGAAGCCCACGGAATCACGCCACAGACTATTCAAAAGTCAGTACGAGATTTGATTTCTATTTCCAAGGATATTGCAAAGAAAGAAATGCAATTTAAGAAGGATCCTGAGGAAATGGATAAGGCAGAGCTTGAAAAGCTCATAGCCGATATACAGAAAAAGATGCAAAAAGCTGCAGCAGAACTTAACTTTGAGGCAGCGGCAGAGTATCGTGACAAGATGGTTGAATTGAAAACAATGTTAAGGGATTTATAAATGAAAGAAAAGAAATATATAAAAATAAAAGGAGCCAATGAACACAACTTAAAAAATATTAGTTTAGATATTCCACGTGACGAGTTTGTTGTTCTCACTGGATTGTCTGGCTCGGGAAAGTCATCACTGGCTTTTGATACTATATTCGCAGAGGGCCAAAGACGCTACATGGAGTCGCTATCTTCTTATGCTCGTCAGTTCTTAGGCCAAATGGAAAAGCCAAATGTAGAGCATATGGAGGGAATGCCACCAGCAATTTCCATTGATCAAAAGAGTACAAACCACAATCCACGTTCTACAGTTGGTACTGTTACAGAGATATATGATTATATGCGTCTATTATATGCTAGATGCGGTATTCCACATTGTCCAAACTGTGGCAAGCCTATTAGTAAGCAGACGGTGGATCAGATGGTTGATGCGATTATGACTCTTCCAGAACGTACTAAAATTCAGCTTTTGGCTCCAGTTGTGCGTGGACGAAAAGGTACTCATGAAAAATTATTTGAGAAGGCAAAAAAATCTGGATACGTTCGTGTGAATGTTGATGGTAATGTTTATGACCTCTCTGAAGAAATAAAATTAGACAAGAACATAAAGCACAATATTGAGATTGTAGTTGACAGACTTGTAATAAAAGAAGGAATAGAAAAGCGTCTAACGGATTCCATTGAGTCAGTTTTAAAATTGGCTGAAGGGTTGATGATAGTTGATGTGATAGATGGAGAGCCTATTAGATTTTCAGAGGGCTTCTCTTGCCCAGATTGTGGTATCAGTATAGATGAGGTGGAGCCACGTAGCTTCTCATTCAACAATCCTTTTGGGGCATGTCCAGAATGCTATGGATTAGGTTACAAGATGGAATTTGATGAGGACTTGATGATCCCAGACAAGAATCTTTCTTTTAATGAAGGCTGTGTTCAGGTTATGGGATGGCAATCATCAAACAAAGCTACGAGTTTTGCGCATGCGCTTCTTGAAGCTTTGGCCAAAGAGTATGATTTTTCACTTGATACTCCGTACAGAGAATTACCAGATAATATACGTCATATGTTCATACACGGTTTTGACCGCTCGGTGGATGTGGAATATGAGGGACAGCGCGGAAGAGGAGTGTACCCAACAGTATTTGAGGGATTAATTGAGAATGTTAATCGTCGATACAAGGAGACTTTTTCTGAAAATCAAAAGCGCGAGTACGAGGAGTTTATGTTTTACAGTGAGTGTCCATGCTGCCATGGACAGCGACTGAAAAAGGAATCCCTTGCGGTAACAATTGCCGATAGAAATATTTTCGAGATGACTCAGTATCCAGTTCATGAGCTGTATGATTTAATTGAGAATCTAGAGCTTACTGAGCAGCAGAAAAAGATTGGTGCTGTAGTTCTTAAAGAAATAAGAAATCGTCTCAAATTCATGGTTGATGTAGGACTGGATTACTTGACACTAAGTCGAGCAACTGCCAGCCTTTCAGGCGGGGAGGCACAGCGTATTAGATTAGCAACACAAATCGGTTCTGGACTAGTTGGTGTTGCATATATTTTGGACGAGCCATCCATTGGTCTTCATCAAAAGGATAATGATAAGTTGCTAGCATCCCTTAAAGGCCTGCGAGACCTTGGAAATACGCTTATTGTAGTCGAACACGATGCAGATACCATGAAAGCTGCGGATTATCTTGTGGATATTGGACCACGGGCAGGTAAGGATGGTGGAGAAGTAATAGCGGCAGGTACTCCGGAGGAGATTATGGCTTGCCCTGACTCCATTACAGGACAATATCTTAGTGGAAAATTATGCATCCCAGTTCCTAAAGAAAGACGTGAGCCAAAGGGCTGGCTCACTATAAAGGGAGCTAGGGAGCACAACCTAAAGAATATAGATGTAGATATCCCGTTGGGAATAATGACCGTTGTCACTGGAGTTTCTGGCTCAGGAAAGAGCTCTCTTGTAAATGAGATTCTTTATAAAGATTTGGCAAAGAGGTTAAATCGTGCCAGAAAAATATCAGGAAAGCATGACGATATAATTGGCACTGAGGCTCTAGATAAAGTTATTGATATAGATCAATCGCCAATTGGTCGTACACCACGTTCAAATCCAGCAACCTATACAGGTGTATTTGATCTTATTAGAGATTTGTTTGCCGGCACAACTGAGGCGAAGGAAAGAGGATATAACAAGGGAAGATTCTCATTCAATGTTAAAGGCGGAAGATGTGAAGCTTGTTCTGGCGATGGTATCATTAAAATTGAGATGCATTTCCTTCCAGATGTTTACGTACCATGTGAAGTATGCGGAGGAAAAAGGTATAATCGCGAGACACTTGAGGTACATTACAAGGGAAAGACTATTTATGACGTCTTGGATATGACCGTTGAGGAGGCTTGCGAATTCTTTAAAAATGTGCCAAGCATATACAACAAGATTCAGTGCTTATATGATGTCGGATTAGGTTATATAAAGCTTGGTCAGCCATCCACAACGCTTTCAGGAGGAGAGGCGCAAAGAATAAAGCTAGCTACAGAACTATCCCGCAGAGCAACAGGAAAGACTATCTATATTCTCGATGAGCCTACTACAGGATTACATTTTGATGATGTAAATAAGCTTGTTGAGATAATGAGAAAGCTTTCAGAGTCAGGTAATACAGTAGTTGTGATTGAACATAATCTTGATGTCATAAAATGCGCTGACTATATCATAGATATGGGGCCTGATGGTGGAGACCGAGGCGGTACGGTTATTGCAAAGGGAACACCAGAAGAAATTGTAAAAGTAAAAAAGAGCTATACAGGACAGTATTTAAAAGATTACCTATAAGAAAAAAGTGCACATCTTAATGATGTGCACTTTTTAAGTTAATCAATATCGATAGAATATGTATAATCTGAAAGATTAGCAGTGAGTTTTGCGTGTCTGCCATTATTTTCCCATGCTAATACGAGGTTATTACCTTCACATTTTGCAGTGAAATTGCTCTCAAATCCAAATGCAGGATGAGTATTTCTCAGACGGAGTAAATCTAGCTGCTTTTGTACAACCTCTTTTTCGAGTGCATCCTCAATCTGTTCCATAGAAAGATTTGTGCGGTTGATTTCTTTATGTCCACCCACACCCGCTCTCTTAACGGCTTCATGGTCATTCTTTCCAGCAAATAAATCAAGGTACCATACTTGTGGCTTACCTGGCATAAACATCTGAATTGCACGAGCAAGTAGCATTTTCTTATCGTCTTCGCCAAGTGCGCTGTAGTAGGTAGCGTTTACTTGATAATACATGTTCTTTGCACCGTGTAAGTCTTTTACATAACCTCCACGGCCAACAATAATATCTATTAGCTTTTGAATTTCTTCCTCAGGAAGCATTCCTTTTAAGTCAAGGAGAGGTATACCGTCATGGCAACCTAGCATATTAACTACGCGAATCTTCTTTTCGCTTAATTCCTTGGCCCAATTAACAAGTAGGCTTCCGTCTTTCTCCTCAAGAGTATAAATTAATAGACCAGGTAAGAAGAAATCGTATGTCATATAGCCTTTTGAAGCAATTGTCTCATATGTGCCTTCGCCATATGTTGCATGAATCTCAGGAAGCAATGAAAGCCCGTATTCTTTTGCAAGGCCATTTACTCGCTCTAGTACATCCCAAGTGTCAGGCTCATTTAAGAAGTTCTTTTTGCCTGGTTCCTTTGGAGCATATGCAAATGCATCTAATCTAACAATTTTTGCACCATACTCAGAAAGAGTTTTGAGAGTGTTACGATAGTGCTCCCAAACTAAGTCGGACTTGATATTTAAATCCATTTGACCCAAGTATCTTCGGGTAGATTCAAGATAATTGATAATGGTATCTTTGTGTTGCTCAAAACCCGCAAAATCAATTTCCGATGGAGTATTTCCTTCGTCTAAAGCAGAACAAATAGTAGAAGCTAATTTGTTTGCTGATGTATATGAAATATCAGTGATGTCCATAAGATCCATAGCGTCAGGTCTCTTATAGCGAACCTCCTGATAGAATGTATTCCAATATGGTACGTCTTTGCCATCAGGCATGCGAACCATAAGGATTGGAAGGCCTGGCTTTCTAAAAAACATATCCTTGATATACTTTTCATCTGGCTTGATATAGCCTTCGTCAGTCATTTCTCCATAACCATCCCAAAATTTGTTCCAGTTAATGAAGAAATCAGCATATTTTGAATTCTCCCCATTTTTAATAAGGTCCTGGAATTGTGGTGATAATACTGATGCGTGATTAAGGATAAAGTCCAGCTTTAAGTCGATATCTAAATCATTTAAAGCTTTTATATCTGCATCGGATCCAAGCTCCTTATTAATGCCATAGTCAATTACTGAAAAGCCCCTATCTAAGTCAGTATTGTATATACTAGGCAAAATGTAAAAAGACTGAAAAACGTCTTTAAACTCAGGTTTTTGAAGGACTGAAATAATGTCCTGAAGTTTTGCGCCCATGCTATCAGGATAAGCATTAAGCATAGGGCCATTGTCTGTTCTTGTATTACTCATTTCCATAAACTCCTTTAGGGATTAACCCATCAACTTTTCAAATGTATTGTAATCAATGAGCTCGCCAGCCTTTGTGATTATAATCTTTGCTTTGTGAGCTTGTGATTTTAGCTTCTCTTGCTCGATATTAAGAACCAACATTGTAAATGGACTATCAAGCTTTCCATCTCTATTACGAGAACGTCTATGTTCGAGTGTCTCCTCAGGAGTGCTGTTTAGAAGAATAGGAATATTTACATTTTCTAGATAATCACTATTGCCGTGTGTCCACTCTAGTATGAGTACAGATGTTTCTGACATATCTACTTCGTCATACCAAAGAGTTGATTCATCACGTCCCATTCTCTTTAAATAAAGCTTGTCAGCACCGTTTAAGAATGCAGATAAGATGCTATCAACTTCAGCAAAATCAATTTCATTTGAGGTGCCAAGATAGTTGAATAATGCGTTTTTACCGCCTTCTAAGTAGTATTTAAACCACTCATATTCAGTTAAATGTGATTCATTTGCATCATCTTCAGCTTTTTGTAATTCAGAAATCTTTGAGAAAACATCCTTATCAGCAATACCTGCTTTTGCTAAAGCGCGCATACCGCCTTCGCGGAATGTATGAAGTCTTTCTGCGTCATTATACATAGGGATTCTATGAGGATAATTGTCGCCAGACATTGTGTAGCTGTTGATTCCAGAAGTTGTGAGCATATATGAAAGTATAGAAGCAATCTCGCTTTTGCCTACTCCTGAACCACCGCATACACAGATAACAGCTCTACCAAATTTATTAGAAGAGGTTGCTTTCTTTAACTCTTCGACTAATGCTGGGTAAATTGTATGAGCTTTTGCAATATGAGAGTCTCCTATTTCGATTTTGTCCCCAGGCATATCACCGTGTGGAATATCTGCTGGTATATTAAGCCCCTCAACGTTAGCTACTGATGCAGTGAGTTTTTCGTTGATAGATGCGTCCTTTTCGATAGTATTAAATTTTGAATTCATGTTCCCTTCCCTTCTCTCATTGTGAAAAATTACTAATTTATAACTTGGAAATCTGTTTAGTATGCGCAAATTGACAACTTATGCGCATAAGTGATATCATGTTTTCACAATACAATACAATTTTATTTTTGTAAAGAGGTTTTTGCGGATGATAACCATCAAGGAGATTGCGCAACGTTTAAATATGTCAACAACCACCGTTTCTAATGTTATTCACGGTAAAGAGGGTGAAGTATCTGAAGAAACAAGACGTCGCGTGCAGGAATTCCTTAAAGAAGTTGATTATGTTCCAAATATAAATGCGAGAAATCTTGCGCAGAATGAGTCCAAGATAATTGGATTAGCTCTAAAAGCAAGAGTGGATAAGTATGAAAATTTGATTACTGATCCTTTCGTAGCGGAGCTAATTGGTGGTATAGAGGAAACAATTAGAAATGCTGGATATTTCATGATGATATACATATCCAGAGATACTGAAAAGATAATGCGTCACGTGTCTACATGGAATGTAGATGGATTGATTCTATTTGGAATGCTAGATGACGACGGAATTAGAGTAAGTACAAAATATAAAAAACCAATTGTATGCATAGATACATACAGTATGGAGGGATTAAAGCATTTTACAAATGTTGGACTAGATGATGAGCAGGGTACATATGACATGGTGAATTACATTATTTCCTGCGGTCACAAACGTATAGCTTTCTTATCGGATAATACCAAAGGTGTTGATTTGGCTAGGTTAAATGGATATAAGAGGGCATTAAAAGATGCTGGCATAGAATATACAGAAAAGGATTTTTTAAAAATTAGGCCAGCTAGCGCTGAAATTGAGGAAAGCTTGGACGAAATATGTCATCGAGCTCTTGATTATACAGCGATTATGTGTGTTTCAGATTTGTATGCGGTGACATTAATGTCAGCCCTTACAGATAGAGGAATTAGGGTTCCAGAAGGTATTTCGGTTGCAGGTTTTGATGATAATATGATGGGCAGTCTTTACCGCCCGGCCCTTACAACAGTCCACCAGGACACAAAACAAAAGGGTATAGTTGCAGCTGAAACACTACTCAAACAGCTTAGAGGAGAAGTGACTGATCATCAGATAACTCTACCAACAAGCCTAGTTATAAGAGATACTGTCACAAAGCCTAGAAAATCAAGCTTTTTTGGAGTCAACAAATTTTAGAAAAAGGGGTTGACCTCATATATTACTTGTGATATGTTTTACTTATAGCAAACTTATGCGCAAAAGTTAACTAAGGAATCCAAAGAGAACTGTGCAATATGCACAAAATTTGAGCATATTTTTTTACATATGCGACATGTATTATGGAGGGACTATTAAATGAGAAAGAAATTACTTTCAATGCTTCTCGTAGGTGCAATGGCTGGAAGCCTTGTTGCTTGCGGACAGCCAAACACAGCAAACACAGCAAGCACAGGCGACAGCAGTGCTTCATCTGACACAGCCACAACAGAAGGCGGATCAGAGGTAAGACTTCTTAACGGAAAGCCAGAGATTGATTCTCAGCTTCAGGAATTAGCTACTCTTTATAACGAAGAGACAGGAAACACACTTGTTGTTGAAACAATTGGTGGTGACACAAATGCATCTGATGAGCTTAAGAAAATGTATCAGGCAGGCAATATGCCAGATATCTTTGTTATCGAAGCTAATCAGGCAGATACATGGGATGGAATGTTAGCAGACCTCTCAGGAGAGTCTTGGACAGATAAGACAGAGTTTGAGCTTGAGAATGATTCAATGGGCACAATTGGTTTCCCATACACAGTAGAAGCTACAGCTCTTGGATATAATGCAGATGTACTTGAGGCAGCTGGTATTGATCCTTCAACACTTACAAGCCCAGCAGCTTACAAGGAAGCATTTGAAACTCTTGATAGCAAGAAGGATGAGCTTGGAATTAAAGCTGTTCTTGGTTGGTGTGCAGAGCCAGCAAACCTTGGTTGGAGCTCAGGTACACACGTATTTGCTCAGTATCTTGATGCTGGTCTTGCAGCTGATGATACTACATATATTGATTTGCTTAATGACGGTGGACAGGTTGATCACGATAGAATGCTTGCATTCGCAGAGTTCGTAGGAATGATGAATGAGTATTCTGATCCAGATCTTCTTGTAGATGGTACATACGATGAGCAGGTAGCTGGATTCAAGTCTGGTGACTATGCATTCATTACTCAGGGTAACTGGTGTGTAACATCTCCTGATGACGTTGATTTCGAGTGTGGATTTGCACCATATGCTTTCGAGGATGGCATTGATACAATCATTGCTGGCCCACCAAGCTACTGGGTAGCATACTCTGATGGTAACGTTGACGGTGCAAAGGCATTCTTTGAGTGGTGTGCAGGAGATTCTGCTCAGAATATCCTTGTAAATGAAGCAGGTCTTGTATCTCCATTTAGTGATTGCCAGTATGAGGCAGTTAACCCATTCTACAAGAGCATGAAGAGCTACATCGATGCTGGTAAGTTCAGCGGATGGCATACAATGCTTAAGAAGGACGGCCTTCAGAATGTAACATGTCAGGTATTTGCAGATTACGCTCAGGGCAAGCTTGACGCTGAAAGCTTCACATCTACAATGGAGCAGGTTATCCAGTCTTATTACGCTGATTAATAAAGTGTTAGCTATGGGGCAGGGCTTAAAAGCGCTGCCCCTTTTTAATAAAAGTCGAAGAGGAGAGAAAGGAGATTAGTTATGGGTGAGTTCTCCGCCAAAAGAAAGATTTTTTCCTTTGGATGTTTAGTAATTGGAATTGCCTTGATGATAGCGGGTTTATTTATGGCAGTTACTCTTACAGATTTCTGGGGTATTAGAGGTACGTTGATTTTATTAGGATGTGTAGTATTTTTTGTTGGTTTGTATTTCTTCCCAACATTAAAGCATCACAGAGGTATTATTAATTTTATGTTTCTGTTTCCTTTGCTATTTGCGTTTATGGTAACAGTAATTATTCCTTTATTTTTAGGCATTGGTTATTCATTCACGGATTGGAACGGAATTGTAGTTAAAAATGTTGTTGGATTAGACAACTATGCAAGAATGTTCAAGCAACCACAATTTATGTGGTCAATATTAATTACATTCTTGTTCGTTGTATTTAATATTATTCTTGTAAATGTTGTGGCATTCTTACTTGCCTTGTTGTGTACTTCAAAACTAAAGGGCCTAGGCTTCTTTAGAGCTGCATATTTCGTGCCAAACCTTATCGGTGGTATTGTATTAGGTTATATTTGGCAATTCATTTTCTCAAATGTATTGACTACAATACTTAATTCAAAGTATTCAATGCTTGCTGAAACAAAGACAGCATTTATTGGTATTATCATTGTTTATATTTGGCAATATGCCGGTTATATCATGCTTATCTATATTACTGGTCTAAATACTGTTCCTGGCGATGTTATTGAGGCATCATCAATTGATGGAGCAAATGCAATGCAAACCTTATTCCAGATAAAGATTCCTATGATTGCGCCAACAATTACAATTTGTACATTCCTAACACTTACAAGCGCGTTTAAGCAGTTTGATGTTAACTTGGCGTTGACAAATGGTACTGGTTCAGTAGCAAACTTCATGGGAGCATACTTATCAAAAGGTACTCAGATGTTAGCACTTAACATTTACGACACAGCATTTGTAAATGACGAATATGCATTTGGTGAAGCAAAGGCTGTATTATTCTTTGTAATCTTGGCAATCGTATCTATTGTCCAGGTTAGAATTTCTAATAAGAGGGAGGTAGAATTATAATGAAAATTAAAGAAAAAACCTCCAAAGTAGTATTGAAGACTGTTATTGCCATTTTGATTGCTGTATATGTTTTATTCCCATTCTTCTTGGTTGTTATAAACTCATGTAAAACAACGGATGATATTACAGCAAATCCAATAGGATTAAATGGCGTATCACTTACAAATCTTTACAACAACCTAAAAGATGTTATTAACAACACTCACTTTTTATTCTGGTCAGCATTCTCATGCTCGGCAATTGTTACAATTCTTTCATTGGTATTGTTAGCATTGCTTGGTGCAATGGCTGCATGGGTAATCTGTCGAAATAAAACAAAGTGGTCAGTTGTAATTTACTTTACATTTATTGCATCAATGATTATTCCATTCCAGGTAGTTATGTTGCCTCTTATCTCTACATTTAGAGATGTTGGAAATTTCATTGGTATTCCATTGATTCAATCAATTCCAGGATTAGTGTTTGCTTATCTTGGATTTGGTGGTGCAATGACAGTATTTATTTTAAATGGTTTCATTAAGGGAATTCCGATGGAACTTGAAGAAGCAGCATCAATTGATGGATGTTCACCAGAGCAGACATTCTTTATTGTAATTCTTCCACTTCTAAAGCCTGTTATTACAACAGTTACTATCTTAAATGGTATGTGGATTTGGAATGATTACCTTCTTCCATCAATCATGCTTCAGCAAAATGGACCTGTAAAGACACTTCCAGTAGCTGTACAGGCATTTGTAGGATCATATGTAAAACAGTGGAATTTAATTTTAG
>JAEEGL015845426.1_pt1 | contig 24295 bp, 22 predicted proteins | sample 9134231 | NCBI WGS metagenome assembly JAEEGL01 (sample SAMN16246548, study PRJNA631951) | gut metagenome | biome: gut microbiome; feature: rumen; material: fiber-attached | host: Bos | place: Iran: Karaj | collected 2018-10
AAAGCACTATACAATATGCCTCCGGGACGTGTTTTTACACATTAAAGTCACTCAAACTTCAGGTTTAATGTGTCAGGGGGACAGAGAGGTTCCGGGACATACTGATTAAAATGCTCGAAAGCGGAGTTTAATGTGTTTCGCCCCAATCAGGACACGCGGAGGCCGAAGTAGAGCCGCACCCCAGTCAGGACACGCGCACGCCGTAGATGGCGGTGGAGCGCTGGCCGATCACGATCATGTCATCCACGACGATCGGCGCGGCCTCGAAGTTCGTAAGCTCCGCGTAATCCTCCTGCTTCAGACCCTGGATCAGACCGATACGCTGACCGTTCGAAGCATCCACCAGATGGCCCTGGGCCTGGCTGTCGAACACCACGATATAGGCGTTTCCGTCCTCGTCGTAAATGTCGACCGGCGAGCTCCAGGAATAGGTATTCCAGTCATATCGCCACACCTCTTCACCGGTGGTCTTATCATAGGCCACAAGTGCATTACCATACTGCGTGTTTTTCGTCATGCTGTACGCGAAGATCACCAGGTTCGAGATCGACTTCTTGCCTGTGATGGGGTTGCCGAGCATGCCGCCGTTGATGTCGTCGCTGGAGCTGGTTCCGTTATGCGTGTAGCAGGCGACGGACTTGCGCCAGACGGTCTCGCCGGTCATGGCGTCGATCTTATATGTGTAGGAATCGCCCTGGTAGTCGAGTTCGTCACGCTGCCAGTCGACCTCGGTACCGGTATACAGGTATACGTGCCCGTTGTCCTCTTCGATCACCGGCGTGACGTCGGAGTCGTCGTCGAGACGGCGGGACCAGACGAGGGAGAGGGTATTCAGATCGAGGCACAGAAGGTTACCGGCATTGTCGGTGCACCAGCCGTAGTGGTCGTAGATCGCAATCGAACTCTCGATGCCCAGCTGCTTGCCGGAAACATTGTCGAAGATATAGCGGTACGCGACTGTGTCAGGATTGACGGAAACGGTACCCGCGGCGGGGTCGAACTGGGTGTTCAGCTTGACGGTGTAGATCATGCCGTTCTCACTCGGATAGATGAGCGTGTCTGCGTCCGCGTCGATGATCGGCGAGGAGTCGCATGCGCCCCAGGAATCGCGGTGCGCGCGGGGGTCGAGGCCGGTCTGGAAATGCATCATCTCGAAGTTCAGAAGGCTGTAGATGCGGTAGCCGATGACGCCTCTCTCGGAGCCGTTATCGTCGCCCTGACCGACGTAGAGGATGGGGTAGCCGCGGGGGTCCACTGCCGGCGTGCCCTTGATGGTGGCGCCGACGTTCAGCGGGTCACGGGTCTTCTGTCCGTCCTCGATATCGAGGAAGTACACATGCCCGTCCTGCGAGGCGATGATGACCTCGGTGAGGTCCTGCTTCGACTTCTTGTCCGGGTACATATTCATGAGCTGCTGCATGTCGTAGCCCCAGCGGACGGCCAGTGCCTGACCGGTCCAGCCGACGCCGACCCAGCTCCAGGAAGAAGACAGCGGAGTGCTCTTGAACTTCAGTTCCGTGAAATCCCATACCTTCTCAAAATGCGCTTTTTCGTCTTTTGTTTTGTCGATGTTGACGTAGCCCCAGGAGGCGCAGTTGCGGAAGTTGTTACCGCGGAACGTCAGAATGCCGGCGATGTCCTGATAGTTGAGCGGATCGCCCATGTGGATCTCGGATTCGCGCTGGTAGGACGACAGGCGTTCCTGTCCGTGATAGATGTCCTGCTGGGCGCCGCGTCCGGAGGGCGCGTACTGCGGATCCGGCACGCCGATGACGGCATCCATTCTCGCTGTCGCCGGGAACAGAAGGACGTTCTGGTTCGGTCCCGGAACGCTGGCCGGGTCCGGTGTCGTCTCCGCCGGGTCGGTGATGGAGATACTGGCGTTCGGATCGACGGTGATCACGTTGCCGTTCTCGTCGGTGACCGTCGGGACGGACGATCCGGAAGTGTCCGTGCTTCCGGAGCCACTGAGGTCTTTCTTCGATTTCTTATACACGGCGACGCCGAGGACGACCGTCAGCACGACGAGCGCCAGTGTCACGGCGAAAAGGATATACAGGCCGTTGTTATTGTTCCTTCTCCGGCTTGCCCGGTAGGAGTAGTTCGGATATCTGATGTTGCCTTGATTCTTCATGTGTCAGCTCTCAATTCTTATTTGTATAAGAGATATTTTACCATATATTCGGAAAAGTATATCCGGTGGGGCTGACCGCGCGGGATTCAAGAGCTTTTCGCATAGAGGACGAAACCTCTTGAACGATTTCACCGCGGGATTCAAGAGGTTTTCTCGAAAAGCACTGAACCTCTTGAGAGATTTCGCCGCGGGATTCAAGAGCTTTTCGCAAAAAGGACGAAACCTCTTGAACGATTTCACTGCAGGCTTCAAGAGCTTTTCTCAAAAAGCACTAAACCTCTTGAGAGATTTCGACGCGGGATTCAAGAGCTTTTCGCAAAAAAGGACGAAACCTCTTGAACGATTTCGCTGCAGAATTCAAGAGCTTTTCTCGAAAAGCACTGAACCTCTTGAGAGATTTCGCTGCAGGCTTCAAGAGCTTTTCTCGAAAAGCACGAAACCTCTTGAGTGATGCGTGCTTATTTGATGATCGGCTTGACGCGGCGCGCGATAACGAAGGCGACCGCCATTTTCACAAGGTCGGGGATGATGAAAGGGAACACGCACCAGGACAGAACGGTAGCAAGTCCGACGGCGCCGGTGTCGCGCATGTAGATGTACATGAACCAGCCCGTTCCGAATGCATAGCAGACCAGGAGGCCGAGGACGAGGGCGAGGATCTCGACGAGGAGCTTCTCGGACAGGAATTTCGTGAAGAGGAAATAGATGACGCCGGTCAGGAGAAACCCAAGGATGTAGCCGCCGGTCTTGCCGAGGAGGATGCCCATGCCGCCGGTAAAACCGGAGAAAACGGGAACGCCGACGGCGCCCATGAGGATGTAGGTCAGGATGGACATGATGCCGCGTTTGCCGCCGATCAGGAGAAGGACGGCGAAGACGGCGAATGTCTGGAGCGTGAAGGGCACTGCCGTGGGGATGCTGATCCAGGAGCAGACGCTGATGAGTGCCGCGCCGATGGCGATATAGGCCAGGTCCAGTGTTCTCGACGCAGACGAGGAACCCTTGCCGTTGGCAAATGCCTGGGCCGAAGTCCGGGCCGAAGTCCGGGCCGAAGCGAAATTTTCTCTGCCCGATTCAATCTTGTTATCTGTGTTCTGTACTTTCGTATCGTTCATGTGTTTTACCTGGCTTTCTTTGTTGCGCCCTAGACTCTATCACATGGCAAAAGCACTGTCAACCTGAATTTTGATTTAGGTTAACGGCGGCAAAGGGAAAGTGAACGGCTGCGGGGAGCCGGAAAAAAGTGCTGGCAATTCGGGAAAAAGGCGCCGACTGTCGGATATATCATGTAGCCAATCGGGAAAGAGGGGGATATAATGTTGGTATCGGACGGAGCTTCCCCGGGATAGGGAGGCGGCCGAATGAAGATTTATTATTTCTGCCCTCGGCAGATAACGTGATATGATTGTTGTTCTCATGTAAGGAAGCGGTGCCTGAGCCCCTGTCATGAAAACGGGACTTGACCGTCCCTTTTACTTGTGATATGCTATCTCACGCTGCAAAGGATGCAGAGAGCATAGTTATATATGCGATGAATTATCCTCGCTCTCATCGAAGTAGGTATGAGGGCCGTTCTAGACCAGGAGGAGGTGAAAAATCATGGCGAACAAGTATGAGATGATGGTTGTTCTGAGTCCCGTTCTCGGTGACGAAGGTATTGCTTCGACGACAGACGCAATCAAGGCTAAGCTGGAGTCCGGCGCGACAGTTGACTCGCTGGAGACACTTGGTATGAAGCGTATGGCTTACGAGATCGACGATCAGAAGGACGGGTTCTATCTTCTGTTCAACTTCACGTCTGACGCGGATTTCCCGAAGGAGATCGAGCGTGTGCTGAAGATTACAGAAGGCGTACTGCGTTTCCTCGTTATCCGCATTGAGGAGTAACAGCGTAAGAAGGAAGTGGCATTATGAACAAAGTAATTTTATTAGGTAGATTAACAAAGGATCCCGAAGTCAAGTCGACAGGCAATGGCGTGTCGGTATGCTCATTCGCTGTGGCTTGTGACAGAAAGTTCAAGAGCCAGAACGGCGAGCGTCAGACAGACTTCATCAACTGCGTGGCATGGCGTCAGCAGGCCGATCTCCTTGGAAGGTATTTCCACAAGGGATCGCGTATCTCCATCACCGGTTCGATCCAGAACAGATCGTACGATGACCAGAACGGTCAGAAGCGTTATGTGACGGAAGTTATGGTTGAGGAGATCGAATTCGTCGATACGAAGGCGGATTCTCAGGGTTCGTATGCGGCAGCTCCGGCTCCGGCCCAGGCAGCACCGTCTGCGTCCACCGCAACTACGGTTGCCCAGACACCGCCGACACCGCCGCAAGCCCAGCAGATCGATGCAGGATTCGAGGCGTCCATGGATTCGGACGATAATGCCCAGCTCCCTTTTGACGTGATGGCATATTGATTCGAAAGGAGATTAGTGAAAATGGCTGAAAATAGAGCACCTAAGGCACCGGCCCGTGAGTTCGGTGACCGTGGCATGAAGCAGAGACGTTCCAGAAGAAAGGTTTGTGCTTTCTGCGCGGATAAGATCGAAGTGATCGACTACAAGGATCAGGCTCGTCTTCGCAAGTGCGTTTCCGAGCGCGGCAAGATCCTGCCGAAGCGTATGACAGGTACATGCGCGAAGCACCAGAGAGAGCTGACGATCGCGATCAAGCGTGCAAGACATGTCGCTCTGCTGCCGTTCGTAGCAGAATAATTCCGTTCCGTTATAGACGGATCCCGTATGGCTTCCCGGAGCTTCTCCGGGGGTGAGCGATTCACGGGTATTCGTTTACAATATGGACTGAAGCGTTTATAATATTGAGCATCCGCATCCGATATGCGGGTGCTCGATTTTTTCTCTGGAGGAAACGGAAAATGAAGTGTATCTTACTTTCAGATGTTAAGGGTGTAGGCAAGAAAGACGATATTATCGAGGTATCGGACGGATATGCCAGAAACTTCCTGCTGAAGAAGAAGCTGGCGGTGGAAGCGACAGCGGATAATATGAACAAGAACAAGCTGAAGAAGGGCTCGGAGGCGGAGCACGCCAGAAGAGAACTCGAAGAAGCGATCGCGAACGGCAAGAAGCTGGACGGACAGACCGTGAAGCTCGCCGTGAAGACCGGTGAGGGCGGACGCCTCTACGGCGCCGTGACGGCGATGGACGTGGCGGATGCCATCCAGAAAGCCGGTTTCCCGGTAGATAAGAAGAATGTAGTGATCAAGAACCCGATCAAGTCCTGTGGTACATACGAAGTCACCGCGAAGCTGCACACGAAGGTCAGCGTGAAGGTGAATGTCGAGGTCGTTCCCGGAGAGTGAGGACCTATGGCTGAAGAGAGGGGAAAATCGATCCTGAGCCGCGTTCCGCCGCAGAATAATGATGCGGAGATCGCCGTGCTGTGCTGCTGTCTGGATGCACCGGACAGAGTGCCCTTGATCACCGGATATCTTCTGGCCGAGGACTTCTATGTTCCGGCTCACCAGAAGATCTACGAGACGATCTACACGCTGTATTCCCAGTCGAAGACGGTGGATCTGATCACCGTCGGCGATGCGCTGAAGAAGCAGGGCGACCTGGAGAAAGTGGGCGGCATGGAGTATCTGAGCACCATTACGGATGCCCGTGCCCTGGTGTCGAACCTTTCGGACTATGTCCGGATCGTGAAGCAGAAGTCTCTGGGACGCCGCCTGATCCGGGCGCTGGACGAAGTGTCACGCCAGACCTACGAGGGCGAATCGGATCCCAGCAACCTTCTCGAGGTCGCGATCTCGCGCCTGTCGGAACTGCGTGATCACAATGCCTCCGATTCGGCGCTGGTGAGCATCAGCAAAATCTTCGAGGCGAGTGCGAAGGGCTTCCTCGATGGTAAGAAGGAAAAGGCCGTGATGAGCCATTTCTCGATGCTGGACTATGTGACGAACGGCTTCCGCCCGGGTACGCTGTCGATCGTGGCGGCGCGTCCTTCCATGGGTAAATCGGCCTTCGTGATCAACATCGCCGTGAATGTGGCGCTGTATGAGAAAGTGCCGGTGGCCTTCTTCAGTCTCGAAATGAATGCGCAGGAGATCGCGAACCGTATCCTGGCGGCCCGTGGCGATCTGCCGATCTCTGTCCTGCAGAGCAACAGGAAACCGGATCCCGAGATGATCGGGCGTATCGGGGATACCATGAAGATTTTTAACAAGGTCGACCTGTATATCGATGAGCAGTCGGGACTCAACTCTGCGGAGATCCTCACGCACTGCCGGGAACTTCAGAACCGCATCAACAAGCCGCTTGGCCTGATCTGTATCGACTACCTGCAGCTCATGTCTGCGGTGTCGTCGAAGAGCAATGCGTCCCGTCAGCAGGAGGTTTCGGAGATCTCCCGTTCCCTCAAGCTCATGGCAAAAGAACTGAAGGTCCCGATTATTGCGCTGGCGCAGCTCAGCCGTGAGTCGGAGAAACGTGACGATCACCGTCCGATGCTGTCGGACCTGCGTGACTCCGGTGCAATCGAGCAGGACGCCGATATGGTTATGTTTATCCACCGTCCTGACTACTATAAGCGTAAGGAAGAGATCGACGACGATTCGGATGAGGAGTCGAACGAGAAGCCGAAGTTCAAGAAGAATCTCGATGACGAGGAGATCCAGAAAGCGGAGATCATCGTGGCGAAGAACCGTCAGGGTCCGACGAAGACGATCTATCTTCAGTGGAACGGCTCGAGAACGGTCTTCTTTGAGAAGGATAAGCCGAATCCGAACCAGCCTCTGGGCCCGTCGGATGAGGATGCACCGCCGGAAGGGGCGCTCAAGTCCGTGGCGATCCCGCAGGAACTGTTTGAAGAGCCGGCTGCCGCCCAGGATGCCATGGCAAAAGCACTGTTGTCCGGGGCTTCTTCTGTAGGTGCCGGGGCGCCTTCTGCTGTGGATGTGCCCTGGGATCAGAGTGCGCCGGCAGCGCCGGCTGCGCAGGAACCGTCGGAGCCAGTGCATTTCGAGTCGGATCCGGTCCTGGATTCGCTGGGTCTGGAGCCGATCGCGGCGGATATGGTGCCGGGACTGGCGCCTGCCGAGGACCTTTCCGGGCAGGCTCCTGACGATATTGCCGGACAGGCCGCGGGGGACGATTTCTCCGGATTTGCGCCACCGGATGACCTTTCCGGACTGACGCCGCCACCGGAGGACATTTCCGGGCTGACGCCGCCACCGCCGGGGGACGATGAGATCCCGATGGGCTTAGGTGTGACGGAAGAGGAGTCGCAGATGGGCTTCGAGCCGATGGCCACCATTGACTGGGATGACCACGGATCGGGCGACGATGACGACGATGACGATGAGCCGGACGAGCCCGAAGACGGGAGCTGGTTCGACGGTCCGGGTGAATCCGGGGATGAGGAATAAGATCGTGGAAGACCTGATTCTTGTGGTCGAAAACTATATAGAGAAATACCAGCTGCTGCCTGTTACGCGGCTTGTGGCCGGTGTATCCGGAGGCGCCGATTCGATGGCGCTTCTGTTCGTTTTAAAGGATATCCTCGGAAGGAAATATCCGGAAGTTCCGCTTCTCTGCGCCCATGTGAACCATGGGATCCGGGAAGAAGCGGGCCGGGATGAGAAGGTGGTCGAGGCGTTCTGCGCACGCCTTCAGGTGCCTTTTCTAACCAGATCTGTCTGTATTCCGGAAGTCGCGGAAAGAGAGGGATTAAGCCTTGAGACGGCGGGACGCATCGCGCGCTACGATTTCTTCCGGGAGCTCGCGGGAGACGAGGGAACCATCGCCGTGGCGCACCACATGGAGGACCAGGCGGAGAGCGTCGCGATGCATATCTTCCGCGGCTGCGGGCTGGAGGGACTCTGCGGGATCCGCCCCCGAAACGGCAACGTGATCCATCCGTTCCTGTGCCTTCGGAAGGAGCAGATCCTCAGGTTCTGTGAGGAGAAGGGCATCCCGTACTGCCATGACGTGACGAACGATGACCCCTCTTATGACCGGAATTTCTGGAGAAAAGAGGTTTTCCCGCTGATCCGGAAGGGCACAGACAGAAATCCCGTTGCCGCGCTAAATGGACTGGCGGAGAGAGTCTCGGAGGAAAGTGCTTTTCTCGATGAAATGGCCAGGGAAAGGCTTGATGCGATCCTTTCGCCGGCGGCAGTGTCGAAAGGGGCGGATCCGGGACAGGATGCGCCGGATGGTGGTGAAGAAACCGCGGTTGCAGGCGCTTCCGGGGTGTCGGAGACGTCGGGCGCTTCCGGGGTGCCGGAGACATCGGGTGCTTCCGGGGTGCCGGATACATCGGCCTCTTCCGGGGTGCCGGTTCTGGCGCTGATGGAACTGAAGCGGCCGCTGCGGCGGAGAGTGCTGCGGCTCCTGGCTCTTCGGACCTGGGGCGACGTGGTGGATATCGAGGAGAGCCACTGGGATGCGATCCTGCGGCTTGCTGAGAAGCCGGAGGGCGGCGGGCATCTGGATCTGCCCGGCGGACGATCGGCCGAGAGGGAACGCGGCTGTATACGGTTCCTCCCCGGAGCGAGGGATCCTTCAGGAGAAGAGGAAAAGGGCGGATATGTCGTAGGGACGGGGTTTCTGACGCCGTCCGGATGGGATGTGGAAGAGGTGCGGCTCCGCGATCTTCGCGATGGCGAGGTCAGGGAGCTTCTGGCGGTGGCGGACACGGCCGGTGAATCGGGTGGCGAAGCGCCCGGTGAGGTCCCTGTCGGGGCGGCCGGTGAGGCTACTGGAGAACCAAGCGGCGAAAAGGTTAATTTTTCACAAAGATTTGGCCGAATCCGACTCCATCGCATTGTGAAAGAAGAGCCTTTGATATATAATGATTTGACGTGGTTTTTTCCGGAATCGCTGCTGGAAAACGCCGTGATCCGGACCAGAAGACAGGGAGACCGGTTCTCCCGCGCGGGAAGCTCCTGTACGAAGCAGCTCCGACGGTATATGAACGAGCTCGGCATTCCGCCGAGATTTCGGGACCGGGTGATTCTTCTGGCGGAGGGCGACCGGGTCCTATGGATTCCGGGATGGGCGCATGCCGAGGGGTTCACGGACGCCGAGTCGGAAAGGCGCTGCCGGGAAGACGGGCAAGTGCTTCGGCCAAAGGACCGGGCGGAAGGACAAATGCTTCCACCGACGGAACAGGCCGAAAGACAAGTGCTTTTGCAGGCGGAACGGGCGGAAGACCACGAGTATCGGGAAGGCCTCCTGTGCCTGGAGTTCCTTCCTTCGGACATCGAGTAACAGTAAAGGAGAGCGGACAGATGGAACGAGTTACGGGAACCATGATCAGTGCGGAAGAAATCAGACAGGCCGTGGAGCGTCTGGGCAAGCAGATCTCGGCGGACTATGCCGGGAGCGGATCCGAGATCGTCGTCGTCGGCATTCTTAAGGGTGCATTCGTATTCCTGGCCGATCTTGTCCGGGAGATCTCCTGCCCCATGATACTGGATTTTATGCAGGTGTCCAGCTACTATAACGGAACCGTCTCGACCGGTAATGTCAAGATCAAGAAGGACCTTGACTATGACATTGCGGGCAGAGACGTCCTCATCGTGGAGGATATCATTGACTCCGGCGTGACCATGCAGTGCCTCAAGAGAGAGCTCTATTCGAGAAATCCGAGGAGCATCAAGGTGTGTGCTGCTTTTGACAAGCCTTCCCGCCGCAAGGTGGACTTTACGGCGGACTACATCGGCATCGAGGTGCCGGATGAGTTCATCGTCGGGTACGGGCTGGATTATGCCGGTAAGTACAGGAATCTTCCGGATGTATGTGTTCTGGAAGTTGACGGAGGTGACAAATGAGTCAAACAGAGAAAAGACCGAAGCGGTCATTTAGCGGGCTGCCGTTCTATCTGGTGCTGATCGTAGTGCTGATCGTGGCGTCCTATTTCTTCCTGAATGGGAACTCGGCGAAGAGTGCTTCTCTTTCTGAGGCGCTGAATATGATCGAGGACAAGCAGGTGGAGAAGGAAGACGTGGTTCTGAACGGCAATACGCTGTCGTTTAAGTATGTCGATTCTGAGACCGGGAAGAAGAAGGAAGTCAGCAAGAAGGTGCCGTATGATTCCGAGGATCATGTGATGACGATCCTGATGGAAGCGCAGAAGAGCGGTTCGATCGAGAAGTTCGAGTATAAGCAGCCGACGGATGTTTCGGCGATTATGTCGGGGATCATGATCGTGCTGATGCTTGCGGCGATGGTGTTCTTCGTATGGATCAATTTCACGAGAAATTCGGGCGACGGCAGAAGTGCGATGAACTTCGGCAGAAGTAAGGCGAAGCTTCATGATCCGTCGAAGAATAAGGTGACTTTCGCCGATGTGGCGGGTGCGGATGAAGAGAAAGAGGAGCTGACGGAGGTCGTGGACTTCCTGAAGAATCCGAAGAAGTATTCGGCGCTGGGTGCGAAGATCCCGAAGGGTATCCTCCTTCACGGTGCGCCTGGTACAGGTAAGACGCTGCTGGCGAAGGCGGTCGCGGGTGAGGCCGGTGTGCCGTTCTTCTCGATCTCCGGTTCGGACTTCGTGGAGATGTTCGTCGGTGTCGGTGCGAGCCGTGTGCGTGACCTTTTCGACAATGCGAAGAAGAATTCTCCGTGTATCGTGTTTATCGATGAGATCGATGCTGTGGGCCGTCACCGTGGTGCCGGTATGGGCGGTGGCCACGATGAGCGTGAGCAGACGCTGAACCAGCTGCTTGTTGAGATGGATGGTTTCGGTCCGAACGAGGGCGTGATCGTGATCGCGGCGACGAACCGTGTCGATATCCTGGACCCGGCGCTTCTGAGACCGGGACGTTTCGACCGTCGTGTGGCGGTGTCCCGTCCGGACATCAAAGGCCGTGCGGATATCCTGAAGGTGCATGCGAAGAATAAGCCTTTCGAGGATGATGTCGATCTTAAGGAGATCGCGAAGATCACGCCCGGCTATACAGGTGCGGATCTGGCGAACCTTCTGAATGAGGCGGCGCTTCTTGCTGCCCGCCGTAATGCGAAGAAAATCAGTAAGGCGGATGTGTCCGAGGCTGTCTTTAAGGTTATGATCGGGCCGGAGAAGAAGAGCCGTGTCATGTCCGATAAGGAGAAACGCCTGACGGCGTTCCACGAGGCGGGTCATGCGATCATCCTGCGTACGGTTTCCGAGACCGACCACGTCGAGCGTGTTTCCATTATCCCTGCAGGTGGTGCCGGCGGTTATACTGCCCACAAGCCGGATGAGGATATTTACTACACGACCCGTAAGCAGCTGATCGACAACATCATGATCTCCCTTGGCGGTCGTGGTGCGGAGGAGATCATCCTCGGCGAGATCAGTACGGGTGCTTCTTCTGACCTGCAGCACTGCAACAGTATCGCCCGTGAGATGATCACCCGCTACGGCATGAGTGAGCATTTCCCGAACGTGATCTTCGATGACGACGATGAGGTCTTTATCGGCAAGAGCTATGGTCATACGCGTGTGTACAGTGAGGATTCGGCGGCGAAGATCGACTCCGAGATCGCCGAGATCATCCGTGCGGCTTATGCGGACGTGCTGCGTATCCTGAATGAGAAGATGGATATCCTGAACGCCGTTGCCCAGCGCCTGCTCGAGAAAGAGAAGATCGAGGGTGCCGAGTTCGAGGAGATCTACAATAATCCGGATTCTGTGACGAGCGGTGCTGAGGCTGAGGATGCGGTATCTGGGACTTCTGAGAGTGCGGCTTCTGAGGCTTCGGGTACTTCTGAATCTTCGGCTTCTTCGGGGGCTGATGCTTCGGGGGCTGCGGCTGGTTCTGCCGGCGCTTCGGATGCGGCTTCTGCTGGAGATGACGGGTTCGTTCCCAGTTCTTTCGGCGACTTAAGCGGATCGGCGTCGACCGGCGACGGGCTGCTGTTCGGCGATGAAGGCGAGGACGACGGCAAGTCCGGCGAGGAGTGATCCGCGAGCGGGTCCTTCCCAATTGATATGACAATGGAGGCTGCCTTGTCGGTGCGAGAAGCATCGGCAGGGCAGCTTTTTCGTGCGTGTCGCGAGGGTTTTCACGAGGTTTTCTCGAGAAGCACGGAACCTCTTGAATGATTCGTCTGCTGAGTTCACGAGTTTTCATCGAAAAGCACTGAACCTCTTGATTGATTTGTCTGTGGAGTTCAAGAGGTTTCATCGAAAAGCACGGAACCTCTTGAATGATTTGTCTGCGGGATTCACGAGGTTTTCTCGAAAAGCACTGAACCTCTTGAATGTTTTCGCTGTGGGATTCAAGAGGTTTCCTCGAAAAACACGGAACCTCTTGAAAGATCGACGAAAACGAATCAAGTGCTTTTCAAGAAAAAGGCGAAACCTCTTGAATGCCATAGCGCTCAGACAAGAAATAGCTTGGAAATTCATCTGATTCTTGTCTCCTCATGAGAGTGAAGACAAGAACGAAATCGATTTTCCACTTGATTCTTGTCATGAAGCGAGGAGAAAGACAAGAATCAGCGCGATTTACGGCCTGATTCTTGTCGCGGGCAGAAAAATCAGACAAGAACCAACGCGGATTTCAATTTCATTCTTGTATCTGCGCGGAAGGAGAAGTTTTTTGCTATAATAGGCGGGACAGATTATAGGAAGAAGGGTGCAACATGCGCAAGAGATATATCAGACTTTGGCTTTTGATTGCGGCGACGGTCCTGGCAATCGGCATTTCGGCGGGCTGCTCGAAGAAGAAGGAAACGACGGCGACGACCGCCGCGGCTACGACGGAATCGACGACGCAGAAGGAGACTACGGAAGCGCCGACCACTACGACTGAAGGAAACACGGAAGCCACGACGGAATCAACCACGGAGGCCCCGACCGAAGCGACCACCACCGAAGCCCCGACTGAAACAACAACAGAGGCGACCACCGAGGCAACGACTACGCAGAAGGAAACGACAGAGAAGCCGACGACGCAGAAGGAAACGACGGCGGCACCGACGGAGGCGGCCATTGACGAGGACGGCGAATACACGAGTAAAGACGACGTGGCGCTGTACATCTACACGTACGGGCATCTGCCGTCGAATTTCGTGACGAAGAGCGAGGCCCGCGCGAAAGGCTGGGAGGGCGGATCGCTCGAGGACTATTTCCCGGGATGCAGCATCGGCGGCGACGTATTCGGCAACCGCGAAGGCATCCTGCCGAAGAAGAAAGGCCGCACCTACTACGAGTGCGACATCGACACGAAGGGGAAGAAGTCCCGCGGCGCGAAGCGGATCGTGTTCTCGGACGACGGACTGATCTACTACACAGACGACCACTACGAGACTTTCACGCTTCTGTATGGGGAGGAGTAACATGAACATCTATCTTCTGGACGGAAAAGATATGACGAGCCGCGACGAGGCGTACCGCGTGATCGCGGCGGAGATGGCGTTCCCGGACTACTTCGGAAACAATCTCGATGCCCTGTACGACTGCCTCAGCGCTAGAAGCACTGATAACGCGGTGCTCTTCGTGAATACGGCGATCCTCGAGGAGAATCTCGGGGAGTATGCCGGGAAGATCCTGGACTGCTTCCGCGATGCGGCGGACGAGTGCGGGTTCATCCTGAGAGAGAAGCGCTGAACGGCGCGGCAAGTGAGGGAAGGTGCGGGAAAGACGCGCCGAGGCCTGAAGCCGCGAAACTGCAAAGAAGCGAAGAAACGAAGAAGCTTATTAGAAAGAAGCGAATGAAATCATATGTTAGCCAATTACCACACACATACCCGCAGATGCCACCACGCAGTGGGAACGGAGAGGGAGTATATTGAGAACGCAATCGAGCAGGGATTTAAGATCCTGGGCTTCTCGGATCACACGCCGCAGCCGTACCCCGCAAATTTCCGCTCAGGGATCCGCATGGATATGAAAGAAATCCCCGAATACACCGAGACACTGGTGAAACTACGGGACGAGTATAAAGACCAGATCCAGATCCTCATCGGCTATGAGGTGGAATACTCAGTGCGTTTCTTCCCGAAGCTTCTTGAAGAACTTCGGAACTACCCGCTGGACTACCTGATCCAGGGCCAGCACTTCGCCGTTAATGAAGTCGACGGCTTCTATGTCGGCTCGCAGATCTTCGGCGAAGAGCAGCTGCAGTCGTATGTCGAGACGACCATCGAAGGCATGGAGACGGGGCTTTTTACCTATCTGGCGCATCCGGACCTGGTGTACTACATGGGTGGGGATGAAGTGTACACCCGCCATATGCGCAGGATCGTGAAGAAAGCCATCGAGCTGGATATCCCGCTGGAAGTGAACATGTACGGATTTGTCGACGGACGGCACTATCCTTGCGACCGTTTCTTCAAGATGGCGAGTGCAATGGGTGCGAAGTTCGTGATCGGCTGCGATGCGCATCAGCCGAAAATGGTGCGGCAGCCGGACGATCCGCGTTTCCAGATGTTCCTTAAGAAACACGGGATCGAATGCGGGGACAACATCATCCCGATCCGGAACCCGAATGCGTGATCACACCTCGCACACCCGAGCATATGCGTGATCACACCTCGTACACCCGAGCATACGGAAAAAGGCGGCCCGATCGGCCGCCTTTTTTGTAACCTGTTGAGGATCCGAACACGAACCCGAATGCGTGATCACGACGTGATCACACCTCCAGATCGAGCTCGTCGATGATGGAGTTGAGGATCTCCATCTGATCGTCCGAATAATCGAAGATGCTGATTTTGTATATCGCATCTTTGGTGCTGATGCAGCGGGTGTAGACTTTGTGCTCGGGCGCATCGTCCGAATTCGGATCGTAGTCCTGCACGATCTGCATACCCTGGAAAGAGAAATCGTAACAGTTCCCTGTTACCGCGCCTGCCATTTCGCCGTCCTCTATCATCTCATTCAGTTCGACCAGTAGATTCGAATTCTCGAAGACCGGCTCCATCAGCTCGAGATCAGGATCGATGATAATGCGGAAATCCCCTGTTGCGTTGTGATATAACAAACTGTCACCGGAACTGCCCGAATCATTCGCAAACCCATATTTCGTGAGGACTTCGTCCACCTTCGCCTCGTCGAAAGTATGACCCTCGATCGAGCGGAAAACCTGCCGCAGATCGAGATCCGTGATCTTTCCGTCGTCATAGAGCTGCTGTCCCGCCATCTTGTAGGTCGCGAGGGAATCTTCTGCCGTCAGCTCATCGATATAGTCCCACGGATCGAAGAGGAGAATGAGCGAACCGAGATCACCGCTGACATGGAAGGAGTCAGCATCACGAGGGTTGTCGACCTCGACGGTCACCTGGAAGTCCCGATCGATCGTGGGAGAGGCTTCGAGATCGTCATGGAAATACGTAACCAGCGCATCGAAATCGATCTCGTCGTAGACGTCGTCCTTAAGGTCGTTTCTCACGAAATTTTCAATGATCCGATAGAGCATAGGCGCAAGCTTCTCGGGGTTCGTGAAGAAGTCACTTGTTACCTGTTCGTAGTCCTTCATGTGAGCATGCACGACAAAATGCGCCGTGTTATCGTCATCGTTCGATACATACTCCAGCTCGTACGTAATGAACGAATTGATGGCAGAATAGAAATTGCGATAGGAGTCACTGTACCTATTCAGTTCAGTGAAGTGGCTGTGGGCGTACAGGTAATAGATATCGATAGCAAGGAGCCTCTTCATGTACTGATCGAGCTTCGTCATCTTATCCACATCCCCCACCGGGAGCGCTTCCGTAATGATGTTGTACTGCTCCATCACGAGATCGTAGAGCTCCTCCGTAGAGGTGATCAAGGTGTCGTCGTCGTCCTCGCCGATTTCAAGCGGGATCTCGATCTCGGACTCGACCGTTTTCCTGGTGTCGGAAATGAGCTTCACCGCGGAAATATAAGTAAGCGAAGAACCTTCGGACTTCAGTGCTTTTGCCGCATCAGGAAGGGAAATGGTGACGGAAACGGTCGCCTCGTCGTCCGAAATCTCGGTCTCGCCGAACTCGAACTCCAGCTTCCCGATAAACGCATTCCATAAGTCCTCCTGCGCCGTGGTTTGTAAAGAGATGTCCTGAAAAGGATCCCCGTCCGGGTCCGCGTAGCGCTTCAGACGGTCGAGTTTTCCGGATCTCAGGAAGACGAGATAGTCCTCGACGACGCCCTCACAGCTCTTCTTCTGCGCTTCCTCTTTCTTATTCGTGCGCGAGCAGGCGCCGCACGTGCCGATGATACTGATAAGAAGCACCCCGGTCACCAGCGATGACAGGATGCGTTTGCCGAAAATTCCCATGTTCCATTCTCCTTTTTCCGCTACTTATTATAGCACACACAGGGATGCCCGGACGTGAAGACAGTGCTTCTGCCTTGGCAAAAGCACTGTTCCTGAGGGTGCGTGTCTTTTATGGGGACTCTGCTTCTTTTTGGAGGGCCGGGAGGCAGGGCGATCAGGCCTTCGGGACCCGCATGGCGCGCGCGGCGTTCAGGATCGCCAGCACCAGCACGCCTACATCTCCGAATACGGCGAGACGCATACCGGCAAGGCCCAGGGCACCGAGCACCATGACCGCGACCTTCACCGCGATGGAGAAGATGATGTTCTCTTTGACGATGCGCATGGTCTTCCTGGAGATACGAACGGCCTGGGCGATCTTCGTGAGACGGTCGTCCATGAGGACCACGTCCGCCGCTTCGATGGCCGCATCCGAACCGAGGGCGCCCATGGCGATCCCCACGTCCGCACGGGTCAGGACCGGTGCGTCGTTGATGCCGTCTCCGGCGAAAGCAACGTGCCTCGTGCCGTCGAGAAGGCTCTCGATCTTCTCGACCTTATTGGCGGGGAGAAGTCCGGCGAAGTATTTGTCGATACCGACCTGCTCCGCGACCTTCGCGGCGACTTTCTCGTTATCGCCGGTCAGCATCACGACGTCGCGTACGCCGGCACGGCGAAGATCCGCGATGGCATCTTTCGAATCCGGCTTCAGCTCGTCGTTAATGACGATATGACCGAGGTACTCACTGCTCTGCGGCAGCGAACGGGCCACGTGCACGACCGTGCCGGGAAGGTGGCATTCGTGGAAATCCGCATGCACGTCTTCCATGAGCTTGCCGTTTCCGACGAAGTAGGTCTGCCCGTCGATGACCGCCCGGATGCCGCGGCCGGCGATCTCTTCGACCTCGCCGAGGCGGGAGGCGTCGATGTGCTTGCCGTGGGCATTGACGATCGACTCCGCTACCGGATGGTGCGACCGGCTCTCTGCCAGCGCCGCAATATCAATCAGGACATCTTCGTCGATCTCATTCGGATGCACGGCGTCCACGGCAAAAGCGCCGCGGGTGATGGTGCCGGTCTTGTCGAAGACGACGGTGTCGATCTGGGAAAGGGCCTCGAGGTAGTTACTGCCTTTGATGAGGATACCGCGCCGGCTGGCCGCGCCGATACCGCCGAAGAAACTGAGCGGGACCGAGACGACGAGTGCGCAGGGGCAGGACACGACGAGGAAAATCAGGCCGCGGTAGACGCTGCCGGAAATGCCGAGATCTGTGAAGACCGCGCATCCGACGGCGATCAGCACCGCCAGGATCACGACGATCGGAGTATAGTAGTGCGCGAAACGGGTAATGAATTTCTCGGAGCGCGCTTTCTTATCTGTGGAATTCTCCACCAGCTCGAGGATACGCGAGACTGTGCTGTTCTCGTATTCGGTGGTGGTGGTGACCGTAATGGCCGAAGTCAGGTTGATCGAGCCGGAGTAGACGCTGTCACCGGGTGCGACATCGACCGGGAGGCTCTCGCCGGTCAGCGCGGCGGTGTTCAGTGCCGAACTGCCCTCAGCGATCACGCCGTCGATCGGGATCTTCTCACCGGGCTTGACGAGGACGGCCTCGCCGACACAGACCTCGGACGGGTCCACTTCCTCCTCGGCCCCGTTACGAAGCACGATGGCCGTGTCCGGGCAGATGTCCATCATGGCGGCGATGGATTTCCTCGATCTTCCGACCGCGATGCTCTGGAAGAGTTCGCCGACCTGGTAGAAGAGCATGACGGCGGTGGCTTCCGGATATTCTCCGATGGCAAAAGCACCTGCGGTGGCGATCATCATGAGGAATTCTTCGTCGAGGAAATCACCGTGGCCGATCTTCTTGATGGCGCCGAGGACGACGTCATAGCCCACGATGAGGTAGGGGATCAGGTAAATAAGGATCATGGTGATCCGGCGAAGGACCGCATGTTCTCCATCGCTCCCGTAGAGGGAATCGAGCATGGAAGAAAGAGGCAGTACATGAAGGATCACCAGCAGTGCCGCTGCGGAAAGAATACGTATCAGGGTTTTCTTCTGCTTCTTCGTCATATACATCACCATAGCCCAGCAAGGCTGGAAATTCAAACTTTGTAACAGTGTTACAGACTATTCCGGTCGGGACGCCCGGCCTTTTTTTTGGGGGAAGGATCCGTGCCGGGGAGACCCCGGCCGTCACTTCACGCTTCGGGGAATGGAGCCCGGCCGTCAGATTACGATCTTACAGTCCGGCTCGACCTTCGCGATGGTCTTGGCCGCTTCCATCAGAACGGACTCGAACTCCGCATCGTCTGCCTCGAGGATCATCTTCTGCGCCATAAAGTTCACGGATACTTTCGTAACGCCGGGAAGCTTGCTGATGGCTTCCTCCATCTTCGCCGCGCAGTTTGCGCAATCCAGGTCTTCCAGCTTAAATGACTTTCTCATATCTTCGTACCTCCGTTCATTGCTTTCATATGAATAATCATTCATATGTCTGACAATTCATATGATACTCCTTTTTTCGCATTTGTCTATACCTTTTCGAAAAAAAGTCGGCTTCTTTTTCGACGGGGCATTGTGGTATCATGAGAAGGTATATGGAGAGTGTCACGGGAAGGCGGGTGTGAACATCTGCGGAAGGGCCGTGAACAGCGCCGCGAAGATCGATTCAACAGGTGCGGTGACCCGTTTTAGAAAGGATACTATATATGAAACTTAAGAAAGAATATATTACTTATGACACAGCCGATGAGAGTATGCTGGTCCCGACGGCGGACGCCAAGTTCGCGGGACTGATACGCGGGAATAAGACGCTGGGTGCGATTCTGGAGCTCCTGAAGGAGGAGACGACGGAAGATGAGGTCGTGGAGAAGATGATGGAGCGTTTCGAGGCACCGAGAGAGCTGATCGCGAAGGATGTGCACACGGCCGTGCTGAAGCTTCGTGAAGTGGATGCGCTGGAAGATGGGAATTCCTGATCCGAAGGCCTGAGAACTTCGAGTCATTGACCGGGAGGACAGATGATCCATGATCCTGATGCATGTTGAGAATGAAGCCCGTGAGGAGGCGGTGCGCCGTGCGGCCGCGTCGATCGGGGAGAGAGTATTCGCGATCGGGCCGGGCGAGCTGGAGCTGAAGCTCTCGGAGATCATTTCCAGGTTTGCCGGTCCGGAGGAGATGCGGCCGGAACTTCAGAAGATGCTGCCGTTTCAGCTTACGCCTCCTGGAAATGAGGCCGTTCCGGTCATGTATCAGATGCCGGAGGTGCTGATCTTCACATCTATGGAAGAAGATGACATACGCACGTTTCTCAGTGCTTTTCGCGCTGGTGGGGAGAACCCGGTGGCGCTGAAGGCGGTGGTCACGCCGTTTAACATCGGCTGGACGCTCTTTGTCCTGCTCGGTGAACTCGGGCGCGAGCGCGACGCCCTGCGCGGATGACATGAGCCCTGGGGGCGGGATGCGACGGAAGGATAAGATAAGCCGCGTGGCCCCGGAAGGCGGTGAGAGGATAACATGAGTCCAAAAACAAGCACAAAAGAAAAGATACTGGAGCTTTTTGAGCAGAATAAAGGGACGTACTTCTCCGGTGCGCAGATCGCCGAGACGCTTCATGTCTCGCGGACGGCGGTCTGGAAGGCGGTGGAGTCCCTGCGCGAGGAGGGCTATGCGCTCGAGGCGGCGCCGGGGCGCGGCTATGCGCTGTCGCCGGATACGGATATCGTGTCTGCGCAGGGCGTGGGGAAGTACCTGGGGCGCGATCTCGATCTGGATTTCGAGGTGCTTGATGAGGTGACCTCGACCAATACGCTTCTGAAGGAGAAGGCGGCGGCCGGTGCGCGTGAGGGCACCGTGATCATCGCCAATTCCCAGACGGGCGGCAAGGGCCGGCTGGGGCGGTCGTTCTTCTCGCCGCTCAATACCGGGCTTTATATCAGTGTGCTTCTGCGGCCGGCGGATATTCCTCCGCAGCGGGCGCTGAAGATCACGACGATGGCGGCGGTGGCGGCGTGCCGTGCGATCGATGCGGTGCTCCCAGATCAGATACGCCCGCAGATCAAATGGGTCAATGACATTTTTCTTCGCGGGAAGAAGGTCGTCGGGATCCTGACCGAGGCGTCGGTGAGTATGGAGAACGGAAATCTCGAGTATGCCGTGCTGGGTATCGGGTTTAATGTGTATGAGCCGGAGGGGGGCTTTCCGGAGGAGCTGCGGAATATTGCGGGGGCGGTGCTGCCGAAGCGTGTGCCGGATGCGAAGAACCGGATCGCGGCGGAGTTCCTGCGGTGCTTCTTCGAGGTGTACCGGGCGCCGGATCACCTCGGATATGAGGCGGAATATAAGGCGAGAAGCCTCGTGCTGGGGAAGACGGTCGACGTGATCCCGACAGGTGGCGGGGCGACCCGCCGTGCGAAGGTCCTCGACATCACGGAGGACTGCAATCTTCTGGTGGAATATGACGACGGAAGTCAGGCGGTCCTGTCATCCGGCGAGGTCAGTGTCCGGCCGAAGTAAGGGCGCCGGCGGGGAAGATGATTTTCCCTGTTGCTACAACTCCCCCCTCTTATGTTAAAATGGAAAACAGCTGCGGGGGAGAAGGTGCTTCCCGGGCAGGAAAATTCTAAAGAAGTAGAGTGAGGGTGTGACCTATGAAGATCGGTTGTGTAAAAGAGATCAAGAACAATGAATTCCGTGTCGGCTTGACGCCGGACAACGTGAAGGCCTATGTCGCCGCCGGACACCATGTGTACATGGAAAAGGGCGCGGGCGTGGGTTCCGGTTTCTCGGATAATGAGTATGTCGACGCGGGTGCGTCCCTGATCGATAACGCCGCAGATGTCTGGCATCTCGTGGACATGATGGTCAAGGTCAAGGAACCGCTGCCGGAGGAATATCCGCTGTTCAGAGATGGCCTCATCCTCTATACATATCTCCATCTGGCTGCAGATAAAGAGCAGGCGGATGCGCTTCTCGCCGGTAAGGTGAAGGCGGTCGCTTATGAGACACTTCAGGAGAAGGACCGTTCGCTGCCGTGCCTGGCGCCGATGTCCCAGATCGCGGGCCGTCTTTCTATTCAGGAAGGTGCGAAGTACCTGGAGAAGAAGTTCGGCGGTGAGGGCATCCTCCTGGCCGGTGTTCCGGGAACTCCGAAGGCGAATGTCGTCATCCTCGGTGGTGGTACGGTCGGCATGAACGCCTGCAAGATCGCGGTCGGTATGGGTGCGAATGTCACGATCCTCGACGTGAACCTCAAGAGACTCGAGGAGCTCGACAACATGTTCGGTGCACATATCCAGACGCTGGTAAGTAATGACTCGAATGTTGAGCGTGTCTGCAAGGATGCGGACCTCGTCATCGGTTCGGTCCTGATCCCGGGCGGCTCGACACCGAAGCTCTTTAAGAAGAAGTATCTGCCGGAGATGAAGGACGGTGCGGTATTTGTTGACGTCGCGATCGACCAGGGCGGCTGCGGTGAATCCTCCCACGTGACGACTCACGATGATCCGGTCTTCATCGAGGACGGCGTCGTGCACTACTGCGTCGGCAACATGCCGGGTGCGGTGCCGAGAACGAGTACCATCGCGCTGACGAATGCGACGCTGCGGTATGGTCTTCAGATTGCGGAGGCGGGTCTCGAGGAGGCCTGCAAGAAGAGCGAAGTCATCACGTCCGGTGTGAACTGCTATGCGGGTAAGTGCACGAATAAGAACGTGGCGGCGGCGCTGGGATATGAGTACACGGAGCTTGCTTCGCTGATGTGATTTCTGTTGCGGGGATCGCCGGGGCATCTGGCTTGATTCCGCGGCAAAAGCGCTGAAACCCTCGGCAGAAGTGCTTTTGACGTAGTAAATAGAAGAGAGTAGAGGGCATCTCAAGGGTGAGAAGGATCATCCTTGAGGTGCTCTTTTTTATTCTGATGATTGTCCTGTTTAGGAAGGCGTATTTCGAAAAAATGGTACAAAAGGCACGCTTGAAGAAAGGACATGCTGATGGTAAAGTAATATTGATATCTAAATTTTTTTAGGGAGGAAGATTATGGGACTTTTTGATAAGAAATTCTGCGATTTTTGCGGAAATAAGATCGGCCTTCTGGGCAACAAGAAGCTCGAAGATGCCAACATGTGTAAGGATTGCGCCAGCAAGCTTTCGCCTTGGTTCAGTGACCGTCGTCACAGCACGAAGGCGGACATCGAACAGCAGCTGCAGTATCGTGAGCAGAACAAGGCTGCGGTTTCTGCATTCTCGGCAACGCAGACTCTCGGCAAGCACACCAAACTCATGATCGATGAGAACGCCAGAAAGTTTATGGTAACCAGTGCCAGTGATATCTATTCGGCGAACCCGGATGTCCTGGATTATTCGCAGGCGGTCGCTTGTGATCTCGATGTTCGTGAGAGCAGAACGGAGATCAGAAGAAAGGATGCGAACGGTAACTCCGTCAGCTACAATCCTCCGCGTTATGAGTATTCCTATGATTTCCATGTCATTATCCGCGTGAATCATCCGTATTTCGATGAGATGAAGTTCTCCATCAGCAACGGCAGCATCAAGGTCGGTGAGCAGCCGATGAATCCTGGTCAGAGTGCCGGATGGAGCGTACAGCGTTCGGGCTTTAATCCGCTGAGCGGCAACCGCATCAACGACTATTACGAGTGCGTGGATCTCGGTAACCAGATCAAGGCAGCTGTCGATGCGATGCGCATGGGCGGTAACGTTTCCATGGCGATCGCCGGTGGTATGGCAGTTCCGGGTATGCAGCCGGGCATGGGTATGCAGGGCGGTATGCCGCAGCAGGGATTCCAGCCGGGTATGCAGCAGGGCTTCCAGCCGGGCATGCAGCCGGGCTTCCAGCAGGGAATGCCGCAGCAGGGATTCCAGCCGGGTATGCAACAGGGTATGCAGCCGGGTATGGGTATGCAGGGCGGTATGCCGCAGCAGGGCTATGGTCCGAATGGTCTGGCTCAGCATATGCAGGAGCTGCAGGCCGCGATGGCAGCGGCTCAGCAGCAGCAGGGCGCAGCCGGTCAGTATATGCAGCAGGGCGGGTACCAGCAGGGTATGCCGCAGCAGGGCTTCGGCCAGAACGTGCAGCAGGGCTTCCAGCAGGTGCCGCAACAGGGTTTCCAGCAGGGCAGCATGGCTATGGGTATGGGTGCCGCTGCTACGGGTATGGCTGCCGCACAGGGCGGCATGGCTCCGGGCATGACAGTGACCTGCCCGGTCTGCCAGGCGACCACGACTCTCGGTGCAGCAGGTTGCTGCGAATTCTGCGGAAACAAGATCGTCTGATCTGAGAAACGCTAGTTCTGAAACAGCGGGAGCATCTCCGGTACGGGGGTGCTCCTTTTTTGCGCGTGGGCTGGTAGGTCAGAACCTTGACGAATACCCCCGGGGGGTATACAATCAGAAACAGAAAATATACCCCAGGGGGGTATGTAGACCCGGCCAAGGAGGTGCCTGATATGGCTAAGTGTCCACATTGCAGCGACAGGAAGAAACTTCGCACGGAGGAAGAGAAGAAGAATCTGCTCAAGCGGCTGCGCCGCGCGGAGGGGCAGATCCACGGAATCGAGAAAATGATCGAGGAGGACGCGTATTGCCCGGACATTCTCACGCAGGTGTCGGCGGTGACCGCAGCCCTGACCAGCCTGAATAAGGAACTGCTCGCTTGCCATATGCGAAGCTGCGTGACGGAGGACATCCGGAGCGGGAAGACCGAATCCATCGATGAATTCGTCAAACTGATGCAGAAGCTGATGAAATAAGACCGTTAACGAATGAAGTAACGGATAGAATGATCCGTCCGGAGCGGTTCTCCGGTTAGAAAGCAGGAATGAATGAAACAGTATGAAGTGACGGGCATGAGTTGCGCGGCGTGTCAGGCGCGCGTGGAGAAGGCGGTCAGCAAGGTGCCGGGTGTGACCGGCGTGGCCGTGAGCCTTCTTACCAACTCCATGGG
>JAEEGL014916389.1_pt1 | contig 24292 bp, 16 predicted proteins | sample 9134231 | NCBI WGS metagenome assembly JAEEGL01 (sample SAMN16246548, study PRJNA631951) | gut metagenome | biome: gut microbiome; feature: rumen; material: fiber-attached | host: Bos | place: Iran: Karaj | collected 2018-10
AGGCTGCCTCACCCCATATTGACCAATACGCAACTGGACCTTCTTTGCAACATCCGTTACAAAGGGTTCAAGACCGAGAAACTCCCGATCCTCTTCGAAAAAGCCGATACCCGGAAACAGGCCGGAGAGAATCTCCGCAAGGCTCTTACGGTGCTTTGCAGAAAGGCTGAACGTTGTGTCGATGAAGGTGTCAACTATATTGTCCTTACTGACAGGGATGTTGACGCGGAAAATGTCCCCATTCCGTCTCTTTTGGCTGTAAGTGCTGTACATCATCATCTTATCAATGTCGGCAAGAGGGTACAGACGGCCCTTATCGTGGAAAGCGGCGAAATCAAAGAGACCATGCACGCTGCGCTTCTTCTCGGTTACGGAGCTTCGGCGATCAACCCTTATATGGCGTTTGCGGTGATATCGAGCCTGGCACATGGGGGCAAGATCCAACTCAACTACTCCTCGGCCAGATCCAACTACATCGAGGCCATGAAGAAAGGGCTCCTGAAGATAATGGCCAAGATGGGCATCTCCACTATCCGCTCATACAGAGGAGCGAAGATCTTCGAGAGCATCGGTCTTGAAGACGGTCTGCTCAGGGAATACTTCGGGACCGAACGTTCCTCTGTCGGTGGTATCGGCCTTGAAAACATAGCTTACGATTCGGTACGTTTCCATACTGGTGCGTTCTTCCGTGCCCCGGAAATCCCATTCCTTCCTTATGACGGAATGTTCCATTACAGGAAGGACGGCATAGCACATGCTTGGAATCCTGAGACCATTTCCCTTCTCCAACTGTCGACACGTCTGGGAAGTTACAAGAAGTTCAAGGAGTTTACCGGAACTGCGGACAGCTGCGGCGAACTTCTTTTCCTTCGTGACCTTCTGGATTTCAGACCCGCCCCTATAGACATTTCCGAAGTGGAACCGGAGGAAAGCATAATGAAGCGTTTCGTCGTGAGCGCCATGAGTTTCGGTGCACTGAGCATTGAAGCCCATGAAGCCATAGCATTGGCCATGAACCGTATAGGATCCCGTTCCAATACTGGTGAAGGAGGAGAGGATCCCGAGAGGTACGTTACCGAAGTGGACGGGGTCTCGCTTTCCAGCAAGACCAAACAGGTCGCATCCGGACGTTTCGGTGTCACTACAGAATACCTCGTCAATGCCCAGGAAATCCAGATCAAGATCGCTCAAGGCGCGAAGCCCGGTGAGGGTGGACAGCTGCCCGGGTTCAAGGTCAATGAAATCATCGCAAAGACACGTAACTCCATTCCCGGGATCTCGCTGATTTCACCCCCGCCTCACCATGACATCTATTCCATAGAAGACTTGTCCCAACTCATCTTTGACCTGAAGAACGTCAATCCCTCGGCGGCAATCTCAGTGAAACTGGTCTCCGAGAGTGGAGTGGGCACGATAGCTGCCGGAGTCGCGAAGGCGAAAGCTGACCTTATCGTGATTTCTGGAGCGGAAGGTGGAACCGGAGCATCTCCGTCCTCCTCCATGCGTTTCGCCGGAATCAGTCCTGAGATAGGTCTGTCTGAAACGCAGCAGACTCTTGTGCGCAACGGTCTCCGCGGGACAGTGCGACTGCAGGTCGACGGACAGCTGAAGACAGGAAGGGATGTGCTCCTGATGGCACTTCTCGGGGCGGATGAATTCGGCTTCGGGACCCTGCCACTCATCGTACTCGGATGCGTGATGATGAGGAAATGCAATCTTAACACCTGCCCGACTGGTGTGGCTACGCAGGATGAGACACTACGGAAACACTTCATTGGGAAAGCGGATTATCTGGTCAATTATTTCACCTTCTTGGCGAGGGAAGTGAGAGAGTATCTTGCCTTTATCGGATGCAGGAGCATGAGCGAGGCCATCGGACATACGGAGTTCCTCCTGATGAAGACTCCGGAACCTTCGTCGAAGGCTTCGAAGGTGGACCTCTCAAGGCTCCTTTTCAAGGAAGAAGGTACCCTCTGTTGGGAGAATGCACCCCTGCATCAGCTCCCTCCCGTTATGGACCATGAGATATTGAAGGTGGTCCAACCCTCAATCGAGTGGAAGGAAAAAATCAGCCTTGAATATCCGATATCCAATACGGACAGGGCGGTCTGTACAATGCTCAGCGGCCGTATCGCCGAGAAATACGGCTCTGCCGGTCTCCCGGATTCCACAATCAACATCAAGTTCACCGGATCAGCGGGGCAAAGCTTCTGCGCATTCCTCTCCCCGGGAGTGAATGTCCGCCTTGAGGGTGAAGCCAATGATTATGTCGGCAAAGGACTCAGCGGAGGAAGGGTAGTCATCCGGCCTTCGTCGAAGGTCTCTTTCAATCCCGGAGAAAATGTCATCGCCGGAAACACCTGCCTCTATGGAGCTACGGGTGGAGAGATATACATAAGCGGCAGAGTAGGGCAACGTTTCGCGGTGAGGAACTCAGGCTCCATTGCCGTCATTGAAGGTGCGGGTGATCATTGTTGTGAGTACATGACTGGTGGAAGGGTCGTAGTACTCGGTTCCGTGGGACGTAATTTCGCGGCAGGCATGTCCGGAGGAATCGCATACGTACTTGATCCGGAAAGGGTCTTCGACTTCTACTGCAATATGGACATGGTCGAAATCTCTCTCGTGGAAGACTCCGCGGACCGGAACGAACTTCATAAGATGATTCTCGATCACTATCTGTACACCGGATCAGAACTGGCCAAGTCCATCCTTGACGATTGGGCTGGCAGAATCACGGATTTCGTGAAGGTCATACCGATAGAATACAAGCACGTCCTGGAGAGGGAACGTTTCCGTGCCCTTGAGGAAAAGGTCCAGACTCTTCAACTTCAATACTGATAAGACCCATGGGAGATTACAAAGCATTTCTTACGATACCTAGGAAAGAGGCCGGATACAGGCCCGTGCATGACCGTATACATGACTTCGGAGAGGTGGAACAGACTCTCAACGAAGGTGACCGCCGGCTTCAGGCTTCCCGCTGTATGGATTGCGGAGTGCCTTTCTGCAACTGGGCCTGCCCTTTGGGCAATAAACCTCCGGAATGGAACGACGCGGTTTACAAAGGAGATTTCAAACGGGCGTACATTCTGTTGAACAGCACTAACGACTTCCCGGAGTTCACCGGGAGGGTGTGTCCCGCGCTTTGCGAGAAGGCTTGTGTCCTGAATCTGACCCTTCACGAACCTACCACGAACAGGGAGAATGAAGCTGCCATCACAGAGATCGCTTACCGTGAGAACTTCGTGGTCCCCGTTTCTCCGGAACGGAACGGGAAGAGAGTCGCCGTCATAGGTTCCGGTCCTTCCGGTCTCTCGGCGGCAAACCGTCTGAACAGGATGGGATATTCGGTTACGGTATACGAAAAACGGGAAAAGGCAGGGGGCTTGCTCCGTTACGGGATACCCAACTTCAAACTGAACAAGACAGTGATTGACAGGAGGATAGCCTTGATGGAGAAAGAAGGTGTCCTCTTCAGTTACGGGAAATCATTTACCCCGGACAACCTTCCTGAAGGATATGACGCCTATGTCATCGCAACAGGGACACCTACGGCCAGGGACCTCAGGATTCCCGGCAGGGAACTCGAGGGAGTGCATCTTGCGCTGGAACTTCTTTCCCAGCAGAACCGTGTCCTTTACGGAGAGGACGTCTCCGAAGAAGAAAGGGTCACCTGCAAAGGTAAGGACGTTCTTGTAATCGGCGGTGGAGATACCGGTTCCGATTGCATCGGCACGGCCCACAGGCAAGGCTGCAAAAGTGTGACCCAGATAGAAATCATGCCCAAGCCTCCGGTCGGTCCTACGGATCCGGCCAATCCATGGCCGGCATGGCCGAGGACACTCAAGACTTCTTCATCCCACGAAGAGGGCTGTGTCAGAAGATGGAACATAAACACCCTCCGTTTCCTGGGGGAAAACGGTAAACTGACCGGCGTTGAAGTGCAGCCGATCGATTGGGAACCCGATAAGGAAGGAGGACGGCCCAAGATGGTCCCCGCAGCTGACCCGGAAATAATCCCTGCCGGAATTGTCTTCCTTGCGATGGGCTTTTTGAAACCCGATTTGCCGGAAGTCGCGGATAATGTCTTCTGGGCAGGAGATGCGCTCAGCGGTGCTTCTCTGGTCGTAAGGGCGATGGCCTCAGGGCATGATGCTGCCCAAAAGGTTGACCATTACCTTAAATCAAAAGTGAAAGCCTGATCGCTGAACGATTGCAAAGTCATTGTAGAACAATTATTTCCTGAAGATTATGAAAAGGATTGAAGCTATTATCCGCAGGACGAAATTCGAGGATGTGAAAGAAGCTCTGCTCCAGTCGGACATCAACTGGTTCGAATACCACAGTGTCCATGGCATCGGACAGAGCCGTGAGGAAAGGATCTACCGTGGAGTGCAGTATTCCACCGATGTGATAGAAAGGGTAGCCCTGACGATCGTGTGCCGTGACCAGTTCGTGGAACCTACTGTCAAAGTCCTTCTGGAAGTAGCGCATACCGGTGAAATCGGAGACGGGAGGATTTTCGTGAGCGAGGTGCTGGACACATGGAGCATACGTACCGGAGAGAACGGGGATACCGTTCTTCGGGACAAGAAATGAGAACGGATGATTAAAGGAGGGAAAAGTCATGAATGAAATAGGATTGTCACTTGATACGGTCTGGATGCTTCTTGCGGCCATGCTGGTCTTCTGGATGCAACCCGGTTTTGCTCTTTGTGAAGCCGGATTCACCAGATCGAAGAACACGGCGAACATTCTGATGAAGAATTTCGTGGACTTTATGTTCGGGTCCCTGCTTTTCTTCTTTGTCGGATTCGGTTTCATGTTCGGTTCCGACGGAGCTGGTTTCATAGGGAGACCGAACTGGGGAGACTTGAGTTTCTACAAGGGAGAACTTCCGGTGGAGGGCTTCCTTATGTTCGAAACTGTCTTCTGTGCCACGAGCGCAACTATTGTAAGCGGAGCGATGGCCGAAAGGACGAAGTTCTCGATGTATCTGATTTACAGCGCAGTCATATCCCTGCTCATTTATCCTGTGGAAGGCCATTGGACCTGGGGAGGAGGCTGGCTTTGCGATCCTGATACAGGAGGCTTCATGATGAAGGTGTTCGGGGATGTTTTCCACGATTTTGCGGGATCCGCGATTGTCCATAGTGTGGGAGGTGTGCTCGCTTTGATCGGCGCCATGGCCCTCGGGCCCCGTATCGGGAAGTATTCAGGAGACGGGAAAAGCAGGGCGATCCCTGGCCACAACCTCACCGTCGCCGCTCTCGGCGTCTTTATCCTCTGGCTCGGTTGGTTCGGTTTCAATCCGGGAAGCCAATTGGCAGCGAGCGGTGAAGTGAACAGGGTAGCCATCAGTCATGTCATGCTGACTACAAACCTGTCGGCTGTCGCGGCAGGAACCGCCACCATGTTCATCACCATGTGGAAATACGGCAAGCCCTCACTTTCATTGACCCTCAACGGCGTACTCGCCGGACTTGTGGGCATCACAGCGGGATGCGACGTGGTGTCTCCCGCGGGAGCGGTCGCCATAGGGTTGGCATGTGGTGCCGCACTGGTGTATTCGATTGAATTCATTGACCATAAACTGCATGTGGATGATCCTGTCGGAGCGTCTTCCGTCCATGGTGTCTGCGGAATCCTCGGGACCTTGATGACAGGTCTTCTGTCGACATCAGCGGGTACATTCTATGGACACGGCTGGGGCTTCTTCGGAGCACAGTGCTTCGGGATTTCGGTGATTGTCCTTTGGGCAGGAGTGTGCGGATTCCTGCTGTTTTATGGAATCAAGTGGGCGCATGGTCTTCGGGTAAGCGCCAGAATCGAGGAAGAGGGCCTTGACATCTACGAACATGGGGAAAGTTGTTACAATTGATATTAAAGGAACAGGAATGGAAACAAAGTACATTTTCATTACGGGAGGTGTTGCCTCCTCACTGGGTAAGGGAATCATCTCCGCATCTTTGGGGAAACTCCTTCAGGCGAGGGGATATTCCATAACGATCCAGAAGTTCGACCCCTATATCAATATCGATCCGGGTACTCTCAATCCGTATGAGCACGGAGAGTGCTATGTGACCTCAGACGGTATGGAGTGCGACCTCGACCTGGGTCATTACGAAAGGTTCACCGGAATAGAGACGACAAGGGACAACAGCGTCACGACAGGCAAGATATATCTGAGCGTCATCGAGAGGGAAAGAAGGGGAGATTATCTTGGCAAGACCATCCAGGTGGTTCCGCATATAACCGATGAAATCAAAAGGAGGATACTGCTCAACGCATCCAAGAAACATTTGGATTTCGTGATCACTGAAATAGGCGGAACCATCGGGGATATTGAAGGCCAGCCTTTCCTTGAAGCCATCCGTCAGCTCAAGTGGGAACTTGGGCCAAGAAGGGCTCTCAATCTGCACCTCACATATGTCCCGTATCTTGCTGCCGCCGGAGAACTGAAGACCAAGCCTACTCAGATGAGCGTAAAGCAGCTCCAAGGATTAGGTATACAGCCGGATATCCTGATCCTGAGGAGCGAACACGAATTGAGCGACAACCTTAAGGCTAAAGTCGCCCATTTCTGTAACGTGGAGGTGGAGGCCGTCATCGAGAGCAGGGATCTTCCCAGCATATACGAAGTCCCGCTCAACATGCTGCGTCAGGGACTGGATACGGTGTGTCTTCGCAAATTGGGTGAACCTGCAGATACGGTTCCCGATCTGGAAGATTGGAAACGCTTCCTTGACAGGAGGAAGAACGCTTCTCAGACCCTTAAAATCGCCCTCGTCGGGAAATATGACCTCCAGGATGCCTACAAGAGTATCTGTGAGAGTCTCTCCCATGCCGGGACCTACAATGACCGGAAAGTGGAAACCCACTTTGTCAACAGTGAATTCATTACCGCCTCGGACGTTGAGGAAAAACTTTCCGGTTTCGACGGAATAGTCATATGTCCCGGATTCGGAGAAAGGGGGACGGAAGGGAAGATCCTCTCGGCGGAGTATGCCAGGACTCATGATGTCCCCGCCTTCGGGATTTGTTTCGGGATGCAGATGATGGTCGTGGAGTTCGCCCGGAACGTCCTGGGGTACAAGGACGCCAACAGCAGTGAACTTGATCCTGATACGTCCCACAACGTTATCGACATGATGGAAGAGCAGAAGAACATTACGCTTAAGGGCGGGACGATGCGCCTCGGGACTTATGAGTGCGGTCTGGTCAAGGGAAGCAGGACATGGGAAGCTTACGGCAGGGCGGATGTGATAGGGGAAAGGCACCGTCACCGTTATGAGTTCAACAACCGTTATCTTGAGGAGTTCCGGAATGCCGGAATGGAATGTGCCGGCAAGAACTCGGCTACGGATTTGGTCGAGATCGTGGAAATCCCTTCATTAAGGTGGTACATCGGCACACAGTTCCATCCGGAGTACAGCTCTACCGTGCTTCACCCTCATCCGCTTTTCATGAGTTTCATAAAGGCTTGTATTGGAGATTGACATTGAAAAAGACTTGATCGAATGGAACAGCTCAAACATGAATGCGGTCTGGCTCTGGTAAGGCTCTTCCGTCCGCTTTCTTATTATGAAGAGAAGTATGGAACGGACTCTTATGCCCTCGCCAAACTCTATCTGATGATGGAGAAGCAGCATAACAGAGGGCAAGAGGGAGCTGGTATAGCATGTGTCAACATCGACGCACCGGCGGGAACTGAATACATGTTCCGTCAGAGAGCAGAAGGGAAGGACGCCATCAGTGAAATATTTGCAGAAGTGGGCCCGGAATGGACCCATGCCAAGTTGTTCATGGGTCATCTCAGGTATTCTACGACCGGAAAGAGCGGAATCACTTTCGTCCATCCATTCCTCAGGCGCAACAACTGGAGGGCGAAGAACCTTTGCCTCTGCGGAAACTTCAACATGACGAACATCGATGAAATTTTCGGGAAGATGGTCCGTCAGGGCCAATCTCCAAGGATGTATGCCGATTCTTTCATAACCTTGGAGATGATGGGGCACCGCCTTGACCGTGAAGTCGAACGGAACTACATCGCAGCCAAGGAAAGTGGCCTTGAAGATGCTGATATAACCAAGTACATTGAAGACCATGTGGAGATGTCCAATGTCCTTCGTACGACAATGTCCGATTATGACGGGGGATATGTCATGTGCGGGCTTACAGGTTCCGGGGAGATGTTCGCAGTACGGGACCCTTGGGGAATCCGGCCGGCTTACTATTACTTGGATGACGAGGTGTTCGCCATGGCAAGTGAGAGGGCTGTCCTTCAGACCACCTTTGATCTGGATGCCGAAGATGTCATGGAATTGCCCCCTGGGGAAGCTGCCGTCATCAAAAAGAACGGGTCTTTCTCTTTGGAGAAGATTCTTCCGAAGAAGGCTGATGCCGGCTGCAGTTTCGAAAGGATATATTTCAGCAGGGGATCAGACAAGGACATATACAGGGAAAGGAAGCGTCTTGGAGAACAGCTCACGGACTCCATTCTTGAAACCGTAGGAGACGATATCTCCGATACGGTTTTCTCGTTCATCCCGAATACTGCGGAAGTCGCTTTTTACGGAATGATGGAAGGACTCCGGGAAAGAGGCCTTCAAGTGCGAAGTGAAAAAGTCGCATGGAAAGACATAAAGTTGCGGACATTCATAACCGAAGGCAAATCCAGGGCGGACTTGGCTTCCCATGTGTATGACATCACATACGGGTCTCTGAGACCATGGGAGGACAACCTGGTCATTATCGATGATTCCATAGTGAGGGGCACCACTCTGAAAGAGAGTGTCTTCAAAATCCTGGACCGTCTCCATCCCAAGAAGATCGTGATGGTCAGCAGCTCCCCTCAGGTCCGTTACCCTGATTATTACGGGATAGACATGCCCCGTCTCGAAGAACTGTGCGCATTCAGAGCTACGGTGTCGCTTCTGAAGGAAAGGGGTATGGACAATGTCATCAGGCGGACCTATGAAGAGTGCAAAGCGGAACTCCTCCGTCCCAAATCAGACATGAGGAATCTTGTCAAAGCTCTCTACGAGCCATTCTCCGTCGATGAAATCAACCGTAAACTTGCTGAAATGCTCCGTCCTCAAGGGATGGAAGCCCCGGTTGAATTCGTGTTCCAGACACTTGATGGCCTTCATCAGGCATGTCCGGACCATCCTGGAGATTGGTACTTTTCAGGAGACTACCCGACCCCGGGAGGAGTGAAATCAGTCCTCAGCGCCTTCGTGAGCTACTATGATAGCGTCTACGGCGCAGAATGAATGATGATTGACCCTGGAGGGACGATCAATTAGCATACAATCTTATATCTTATTCAATCATGTGTGGTATAGTATCAATCTTCAACATAAAGGAGCAGACTTCCGAACTGCGCCAGAAGGCACTCGAAATGAGCCGAAAACTCCGTCACAGAGGACCTGATTGGAGCGGGATTCATGTGGGCGGCAGTGCCATTCTCGCTCATGAACGTTTGAGCATTGTGGATCCGGAGAGCGGCGGACAACCGTTGTTTTCCCCGGACAGAAAACAGATTCTGACGGTCAATGGTGAAATATACAACCACAGGGAAATAAGGAAGAGATATGAAGGGAAATACGATTTCCGGACAGGAAGCGACTGCGAAGTCATCCTCGCCCTTTACAGAGATAAGGGTGTGGACTTCCTTGATGACCTTTCGGGCATCTTCTCCTTCGCTCTGTATGATGAAGAGAAGGATGAGTTCCTTGTCGCGAGAGATCCTATAGGGGTCATACCTCTATATATAGGATATGATCCGGACGGGACGATATACATCGCTTCGGAGCTGAAGGCCCTCGAAGGGCAGTGTGACCATTATGAGCCGTTCCTTCCAGGACATCTCTATTGGAGCCGTAAACCCGGAATGAGAAGGTGGTACAAACGCTCCTGGATGGATATGCGTCATGAAGGATGGACAGAGGCTGCCGGCTCAGACGGCAAGAACCTTTTGCGGGAATCCTTGACAAACGCAGTCCGTCGTCAGCTCATGTCTGATGTCCCTTATGGAGTGCTCCTTTCGGGCGGACTTGATTCTTCAATAGTATCTGCATTGGCATCATATTTCTCTGAGCACAGGATTGAGGACGGAGGAAAGACCAGGGCGTATTGGCCGCGCTTGCATTCGTTCGCAGTGGGACTCAAAGGGGCACCCGACCTTGAGAAGGCAAGGGTTGTCGCGGATTATATCGGCACTGTCCACCATGAGATCAATTACACAATCCAGGAAGGACTGGATGCCATCCGGGATGTGATCTACTTCATCGAGACATACGATGTCACCACGGTAAGGGCGTCGACACCGATGTATCTGCTTGCCAGAGTGATAAAGTCCATGGGAATCAAAATGGTGCTCTCCGGTGAAGGGGCTGATGAGATTTTCGGAGGATATCTGTATTTCCATAAGGCTCCGACCGCTCAGGCTTTCTTCGAAGAGACCGTAAGGAAAATATCGAAACTTCACCTGTATGACTGCCTTAGAGCGAACAAGAGCCTCGCCGCATGGGGAGTTGAAGGAAGGGTCCCTTTCCTGGACAAGGAGTTCCTTGATGTGGCGATGAACATAGATCCCGGTCTGAAGATGTGTCCGGGGAAAGTTATCGAGAAAAAGATTCTCCGCGAAGCCTTCTCCGACCTTCTCCCGGAGTCAATTACGTGGAGGCAGAAAGAGCAGTTCTCCGACGGGGTGGGTTATTCCTGGATAGATACGCTCAAACGCGTGACATCCGAAGCTGTTTCCGATGAACAGATGGCCCACGCTTCGGAGCGGTTCCCGATCAATCCTCCCCAGAACAAGGAAGAATACTATTACAGGAGCATTTTTGCAGAGCATTTCCCTTCGGACAGTGCTGCTGCTTCGGTCCCCAGTGAAGCAAGCGTCGCCTGCAGCACGTCAGTGGCTCTGGAGTGGGACAAGTCTTTCAAAAACCTCAATGACCCCAGTGGCAGGGCAGTGGCCGGTATCCATGAACAAGCCTATCAATAGTCTTTTGTGTACAGTACTTATGGAATAGTCTTGACCTGACTGACGGGATGCATTTGAGCATCCGTCAAAACAATTCTTTGGAGACACAAACGGTACATGGCGATTTTCCGTTCTCCAACAAAGAATCCCGGCCGCGAGGTCGGGATTCTGTTTTGGATTGACTTCCTGTCATTAACCTCCGAAGTTGTCGTAGAAGACGCTTTCAGGAGAAACTCCAAGGCTGTCAAGCAGATTGTTCACTGAGGCGACCATCATAGGAGGACCGCACATGAAGTACTTGATGTCCTCGGGTGCCTCGTGGTCCTTCAGGTAAACCTCGTTCATGACATTGTGCACGAATCCGGCGGTATACTTCACGCCAGCTGCATCAGCTGCGGGATCCGGACGGTCAAGGGCGAGATAGAACTTGAAGTTCGGGAACTCCCTCTCGATCTCTGCGAAGTCCTCAAGATAGAAGGCCTCGACAAGGGCGCGTGCGCCGTAGAAGAAGCTGACCTTCTTCTTGGTCTTCAGAGTCTTGAACAGGTGCATGATGTGGCTTCTCAGAGGAGCCATACCGGCACCACCTCCGACGAAGATGTACTCCTGTGAATCGGGATCATTCTCCGGAAGCAGGAACTCTCCGTAAGGGCCGCTGATGGTGACCTTGTCACCCGGCTTGCGGGTGAAGACGTAGGTCGAAGCGATTCCCGGAGGAACCGGAAGCATCTTGAAGACGCCTCTGGGCTGAGAGCGGTCGAAAGGAGGAGTCGCGATACGGACGTTGAGTTTGATGACGTTCTTCTCGGCAGGATACGAGGCCATGGAGTAAGCCCTGATCGTGGGAACGGTGTTCTTGTACTTGATTCCGAAGAAACCGTATTTCTCCCAGTCGCCCCTGTACTCAGGATCCACGTCGATGGTGGAGAAGTCCGCATCGTACTCGGGGATGTCGATCTGGATGTACTCTCCTGACTTGAACTCGATGTTCTCGCCTTCGGGGAGACGTACTGTGAACTCTTTGATGAAGGTAGCCACGTTCTTGTTGCTGATGACTTCGCACTCGAGCTTCTTGACGCTGAGAGCTGAATCAGGAACGGCGATCTTGAGGTTGTCCTTGATCTTGACCTGGCAACCGAGCCTCCAGTTGTTCTTGATCTCCTTGCGGGTGAAGAATCCGGTCTCGGTAGGGAGGATCTCTCCGCCGCCTTCGAGAACTCTTACCTTGCACTGGCCGCAGTTGGCCTTTCCGCCGCAAGCTGAGGGAAGGAAGATCTTCTGGTCAGCCAGAGTGTGGAGAAGGTCTCCACCCTGAGGGACGTCGAGGACTTTCTTTCCGTCATTGATGTCGATCTGGACGGAACCTGAAGGGGTGAGCTTGGACTTTATGAAAAGCAGGAGGGCTACAAGAATGAGAGTGACAACGACTGTCGTTATTACTGCTCCAAGTATTGTATTGAACATATGTATACCTCCCTTTTAAAGTGTTATACCCATGAAGGTCATGAAGGCCATAGCCATAAGACCGACGGTGATGAAGGTGATACCGGTACCCTTGAGTGCCGGGGGAACCTTAGAATATGCCATCTTCTCCCTGATAGCTGCGAGGCAGACTATCGCCAGGAACCAGCCGATACCTGAACCGAAGGCATAAACCGCAGCTTCACCGATGTTGGCGAAGTCCCTCTGCTGCATGAAGAGCGAACCACCGAGGATTGCGCAGTTCACAGCGATAAGGGGAAGGAATATACCGAGGGAAGAGTATAGACTGGGCACGAACTTCTCAACGACCATTTCGACTATCTGGACGAACGCCGCGATGACCGCGATGAATACGATGAAACTGAGGAAGCTCAGGTCGACACCGAAAGGATTGTTCGTCAGGAATTTGTTGATCAAGTAGTTGATCGGGAGCGTGCAGAGGAGCACGAAGATAACAGCAACACCGAGACCGGTAGCGGTCTTCACGTTCTTCGATACTGCCAGGTATGAGCACATACCCAGGAAGTAAGCGAAGATCATGTTGTCAACGAAGATTGACTTTACGAATAAACTGATGTATTCCATATTCTTTGCCGGTGTTAGATGTTATTTCTCCTGGAGGTCCTTCTGAATACCCCTCTGGATCCAGATGATGCATCCGATGAGTATAAGGGCCATAGGAGGAAGAATGACAAGACCATTGTTCATGTAGCCAGCGTTGTAGAACGCCTCGGGGATGACCCTCATTCCGAAGAGAGTGCCTGAGCCGAAGAGCTCACGGAAGAAGGCTACGATGATGAGGATGAGTCCGTAACCAGCGCCGTTGGCAAGACCGTCAAGCAGTGAGGGGATCGGCTTGTTGCCAAGTGCGAAAGCCTCGATACGGCCCATGACGATACAGTTCGTGATGATAAGGCCGATGTAGACGGAAAGCTGTTTCTCGATCTGGTATGAGTAAGCCTTGAGGACCTGGTCGACAAGGATCACAAGCATAGCCACGACAACGAGCTGGACGATGATACGGATACGATTGGGGATGGTGTTCCTGAGCAGGGACAGCACAAGGCATGACAGACCGGTCACGATGATGACCGAAAGAGCCATGACGAAAGCTCCCTTGAGCTCGACGGTTACCGCGAGGGAGGAACAGATACCCAGGACAAGGACGGTAATTGGATTGCCCTTGAAGATAGGATTCAGTATAGTTTCTTTGAGTTTTGCGTCCATGGCTTATTCCTCCATTGTTTGTGAACCGGCAGCGGCTGCTTTAGCGCTGAAATAAGGCTTGTAGGCATTGAGCCAAGTCTCGATAGCGGCGCCAAGTCCGTTGGAAGTCATGGTGGCTCCGGTGATGGCGTCTACTTGGTTGTTTGCTGAAGCGCCCTTCACGATCGAGAGCACTTTGTCTGAAGCCCAAGCGGCTACCTTTCCGACGAACTTGCCCCTGAATTCAGGATCATCCTTGATCTTGGCACCGAGGCCGGGAGTCTCGGATTCATGATCGAAGAAAGCTCCGGCGACAGTCTTGAGGTCATCATTGAAAGCGATGTATCCCCAGACCGGTCCCCAAAGACCTGCTCCGTAAACGGGAACGACAGTGACAGGTTTGCCTGCCTGGTCGAAGATATAGACAGGGAGTTCTATTTCCTTGCCCTTCTTGAGATTGGTGTTCTGGGCCTTGAGGTTGTCCACGATTTCACGGGAAGAGAGATCGAGGTCACGTACTTTCTGGCCTGCAGCGTTGATGGTGTAAGCTTCCTTGATGTACTTCGAGTACTCTGCAAGGACTGCATCATTGCCGATCTTGGAAAGTTCATCCTTGGTGGCGAACTGTGCCGCTGACAGCATCTGGCTGATCGTATCGGCCTTGATGTTGGCATCCTGCTTGGGTTTGAGGGCCTGGGCCGCGAAAGCGAGGATCGCTGCGACTATCACAACTATGACAGTCGAGTATACTACTGTATAGACATTGTTGTTCGTATTCATATCCTTTCAGTGTTAAGCGACCTTTGCTTTCTTCGCTCTCCTGGAGATAGCGCTTGAAGTGACGCAGTAGTCAATAAGAGGTGCGAAGGTGTTCATAAGCAGAATAGCGAGCATCATACCCTCGGCATAACCGGGGTTGAAGAGCCTTACGGTGATACAGATGGCTCCCACCAGGAATCCGTAGATCCACTTTCCGACCTCGGTCTGGGCTGAGGTAACAGGGTCAGTGGCCATGAATACGGTACCGAATGCGAAACCTCCGAGAAGGAGCTGAACGTAAGCGGGAACGTCGGTAACGCCAGCGGCGGTTCCGATCCAACCCACGAAGAGGGCTCCGGCCACGGATGAGAGCATGATCTTCCAGCTTGCGACACCGGTCCAAAGAAGGATGATGGCGCCAAGGAGGATGGCGATCACAGAGGTCTCACCTACTGATCCGGGGATTGTTCCTGCGAAAAGGCTCCACATGTCAGTTGCGTACTGTGTACCGGAGTTGAGGAGGCCGTCCATGCCGTCAGAAGTGAGGGCGAGGGGAGTGGCACCTGTCGCACCGTCCAGAAGGACTTCACCTTTCTTGAGGGCGATCCAGCTCTGAGAACCGGACATCACACTCGGATAGGAGAAGAACAGGAACGCACGGGTGAGGAGCGCGGGGTTCAGGAAGTTCATTCCGGTTCCTCCGAACACTTCCTTACCGAAGATCACTGCGAATGCGACAGCTATCGCGAGGATCCAAAGGGGAGTGTCGACGGGGACGATAAGAGGAATGAGGAATCCTGATACGAGGTAACCTTCGTTGACCTCTTCACCGTGCATCTGCGCGAACGCGAACTCGATGAAAAGACCGACAAAGTAAGATACAACGAACAGAGGGAGCACCTTCCAGAATCCGAAGAAGAATGTTCCCCAGAAGCCGGGATTGGCTCCTGTAGCGAGATTGTGCTGGTAACCTACGTTCCACATGCCGAAAAGGGCGGCGGGAACAAGGGCCACCACAACCAGAATCATGACTCTCTTCAGGTCGATTGAATCCCTGACATGGGAACCCTTGACAGTAACGGTTCCGGGGACGCGCAGGAAGGTATCGAAGGCGTCTACAGTCGAGTGAAGGAATCCGAGTTTTCCGCCTTTCTCGAAAAGGCCGGGCTGCTTAGTGTTTTCTTCCATAACTATATTCTCCTTTATGCCATTTCCTTGAGCATCCTGTCAATACCTTGGGAGATAATGTCCTGGATGTCATTCTTTGAAGGGTCTACGAACTCGCACAGTGCGAAATCCTCGGGAAGGACCTCATAGATACCGAACTTCTCCATGTCGTCGATGTTTCCTGCCAGGCAGGCTTTCACCAGATAGATGGGGAAGATGTCCATGGGGAGAACCTTTCCGTAAACGTCAGACACGACAAATGCCCTGGGACCGCCGTGAACGTTGGTGTCCATGTCGTACTTCTTCTTGGGGCAGAGCCATGAGAAGTAAGAACGGGTTGAGCTGAACTGATTGAACCTGAAAGGTTTCGCCCAACCGAGAACTTCTCTCTCCGTACCTTCGTGAAGAAGGGTGACGGTGTCGTCGAAGAAGCCGGTGAAGCCACCCTCTCCGACTGAGGTTCCGGTGAGAACGTCACCGCTGACGAAGCGGATGTCCTTTGCGGAATTGTCATAGAAACCTGCGAGTTCCTTGATGGCGATTCCGGGAAGGGCCTGTACGTAGGAAGGATTGATAGCCTTAGGACCGACGACCGCGATCTTTCTTGAGAGGTCGACCTTGCCCTGGTTGAACAGACGGCCGATAGCTGCTGCGAAGAGCAGTGAAACTGTCCAGACGGTGTCTCCCTTCTGGATGGGGGAGATGTGGCTGATCTGCACGCCGACGTTGCCGGCAGGGTGCTTGCCGCTCACTGTGTGAAGGACCGCATTCTCGATCTTGTGGAAAGGTGAGCTCGCGACCGTAGCGGCATTGAGGCAAAGGTGTACACCGCCCTTGGAAAGTTTGGCCAGGACGTCGACTCCTGTCTGTACGTTCTGGAACTCGTCCTTAAGGGTGAACTCGTTGTCAGCTGCCAGGGGAGCGGTGGAGAATGCTGAAATGAAGACAGCCTTGGGCTGGATCGCCGGATCAGCGATGATGCCGTAAGGCCTCTGGATGATGGCGGGCCACAGTCCTGAAGAAAGGAGATGCGCCTTGATCTCGTCCGCGTTCATGGTCTGGGGGTTCTTTGCCCCGAAGTCCAGATAGGACGTGGTCTCATCCGCCTTGATGCGTACTTCAAGCAACTTTCTCTTGTCACCTCTGACAATCTGGTCGACGGTTCCGCTTACGGGACTCGTGAACAGTACATCGGGAGACTTTTTGTCGGACATTACAGGAGAACCGGCAAGGACTTTGTCACCCTCGCGGACCAGCAGCCTCGGGACGAGACCACGCCAATCCGTCGGTTTGAGAGCGACGACATCCGGGACGATTGTCTTGCTTGTCATCTGGGCTGCTGCTCCCGAAATCGGGATGTCCAGCCCTCGTTTCAAATCGATGTTGTTTGACATTATGAAATAAATTGAAATATGATTTCGTTTGGCACTGCGAAGTTACTCAAAAAAATGTTAAATTCGCCCCACTTTCCCCTAAAGGGGAGGTCTTTCGCTGAACTTTTTTCGATATTCGCGAAACTTCAGTAAAAAAATTCACTTTTTTGCCAATCAATGGATAACAATAATAAAGGAAATCTGATTCTTGAGGGGCTGGATCCGCAGCAGAAAGCCGCCGTCCTGCAGATGGACGGACCGGTACTCATTGTAGCTGGTGCAGGATCCGGAAAGACGAGGGTGCTGACGAGCCGTATTGCCTATACTTTGGACCAGGGAGCTGACCCTTCGAGGATACTTGCTCTCACGTTCACCAAGAAGGCTGCGGGGGAGATGAAGGAGAGGATCGCATCCATGGTCGGCAAGTACAAGGCGCGCCATCTTTGGATGGGCACATTCCATTCTGTGTTCATCCGCTTCTTGAGGGAATACGCTTCTTCCATCGGTTATCCTTCCTCTTTCACCGTGTCCGACACTTCGGATTCCCAGATGGCGGTGAAAAGGATCATAAAGGAGATGGGATTGGATGACAAGACCTACAAGCCGAAGGATGTCCTCACGAGGATATCCAATGCCAAGAACAACCTTGTGACGGTCGAAGCGTACAAGTCCAATCCGGCCGCCATGGAGAGTGACCGCCGAGCAAAGAAACCAATGATCGGAGAAATCTACGGGAAGTACCAGGAAGCCCTGAAGGCTGCAGGAGTAATGGACTTCGATGATATACTGATGAACATGAACCTCCTCCTCTACTACAATAAGGAGGCTCTGGAATCCATCAAGTCCAGATTCGACTATATCCTGGTTGACGAGTATCAGGACACGAACTTCGCACAGTTCAGGATAATCCAGCTTCTTGGGGAGGGCCATAAGAATGTATGCGTAGTGGGGGATGACTCCCAGTCGATCTACGCGTTCCGTGGAGCCAAGATTGAGAATATACTGAATTTCCGGAAGGTGTTCCCGGGGGCCAAGATATTCCGTCTCGAGAGGAATTACCGTTCTACGAAGAATATCGTCGGGGCCGCGAACTCTCTTATCGAGAAAAACGAAGGGAGGATTCCCAAAAACTGTTTTTCTGACGGAGAACCTGGAGAGAAAATCCATATACTTCAAGGATATACGGAACTGGAGGAGGCGCGTTTGGTGGCAGCATCGATCGTCTCCAGGATGCAGAAGGATCATGCCCAATACCAGGACTTCGCCATCCTTTACAGGACAAATGCACAGTCAAGAGCACTTGAGGAGGAACTCAGGCGGTACAATCTCCCGTACGTGATTTACTCGGGTAATTCCTTCTTCGACAGGGTCGAGGTCAAGGACATGATGGCATACTTCAAACTTGCCGTCAACCCGTCCGATGACGAGTCGTTCAGAAGAGCTGTGAACAAGCCAGCGAGAGGAATAGGGGACACCACCGTCGCCGCACTTGCTGTAGCTGCAGCCGGTCACGGCGTACCGCTTTTCGAGGCCGTTTATCTTGATGATCTCGAGGAGAGCGGATTGAGGAAAGCCGCAATCCTCAAGTTGAGGTCTTTCACCGGCATGATAAAGAAAGCCAATTCGATATGCGGCTCCTCCGATGCTCTTACCGTAGCCAAGCAGCTTCAGTTTGAGAGCGGACTGTACCGTTTCTTCAAGGATGACAATTCCTTGGAGAGCCAGGCGAGGGCGGCGAACATAGAGGAACTCATCACCAGTGTGGGACACTTCGTGGAAGGTAGGCACAATGACTACCTGGAAGACCTTGCGGCTGACCAGGAAGTGGATGACACCTCAGTAATCGACGAGGACTCACTTCCGTTGGTCACATTGGGGGATTACCTGGAGAACGTTTCGCTTCTCACTACGGTGGATTCTACCGATGATGAAGAAGCTTCGAACAAAGTGACCCTCATGACTGTCCATTCGGCAAAGGGTCTGGAGTTCCCGTATGTATATGTGACCGGTCTTGAGGAGAACCTTTTCCCTTCCATGAACATGCTTTCTTCAGCCAATGAACTTGAGGAGGAAAGAAGGCTGTTCTACGTTGCGCTTACAAGAGCCAAGGTCGCAGTCAATCTGTGCCTTGCCAATACGAGGATGAGAAACGGAATGTATGATTCCAACCCTCCGAGCAGGTTCATCCGCGAGATAGATCCCTCTTTCCTTGAGAATCCTCTCTCCAAATGGGCGGGAAGGTCCCGTGATGACGATGATGACTCGGGGCGTACTCCCGGAAGATGGGCTCAACAGCAACCTGCTGCCAGGCCCAAGTCTTCTTGGGGAGAAAGGGACCGTTTCTCCGGCCGCCCTTCTCCCGTACAGTCTCCAGCCCGTAGACCGGTACCGTCCCCAGCGCCCAGACCGTCGACGCCTCCTCCTGCAGTCGACAAAGACTTCGTGCCGGTACCGATTTCAACCCTTGCAGTAGGACAGAGAGTGGAGCACAACCGCTTCGGCCTCGGCACCATCATTTCAATGGAAGGGAACGCCAATGACAGGAAAGCCAAGATACGGTTCGATGAGTATGGAGAGAAGACTCTCCTTCTGCAGTACGCCAAAATCCGTTTCCCGAAAGAGAAGTGACGGGAAAACGCTTTTTTCTCTTAGTCAAAAGGTGGAAAAGAGTGGTCAAAAGGGACAATTTGCGTTTTTCTGCAAGAATTACTGCCAAAGAGTATGGAATATTCAAAAAAATTCATAATTTTGCACTGAAGTTTTTCATAGTTTAAGTTTAGGTTAAGTGGCGGTGCCAATGCTGAGAAGCATGGGCACCGTTAATTTTTTCAAATTCTTATATCTCGCCGTATTTCAACTCGTTACGAATAACGAAGAAGACCGGCACGGATATGCTCCGCACCGGCATTTCAGGTTTGTTCGGGATAACGTATCCCTTACATTATCTAGTATCCGAAGATCTCTTCAAGAGAGACGACCTTGACGGGTCCGAGTGTCTTCAGGAATTCCATATCCATATCATTGGTGTCACCAACGATACCATAGACATAAGTACGTCCCTTTATCCACTTCTTCTGGGTATTTGACAGATCGCTGAGGGTCATTGTCTGGGCCTTCTGGAAAATCTTCTTGTTCCTGGGCTCGGAGACACCCATCTCCCTGTCGGCGAGATACCTGCTGATGACTCCGGCTCCTGTCACCCTGTTGGTCCTGATGCTGGAGATGAGGGCCGTCTTGGCGATCTCGAAAGCGGACTCAGATTCAGGCATGTCGTTGATGATCTCATCGAAAGCTACAACTGCTTTCTCAAGCTTGTCGTTCTGTGAGCCGATGGTGGCTGTGAAGGAGTAGTTGCCGTCCTTGTATGAAGGGTTGGCGAAGTTGGCTCCGGCGCTGTAAGCGAGTGCGCGGGATTCCCTCATCTCCTGGAATACGATGGTATTCATTCCACCTCCGAAGTACTCGTTGAACAGGGCTACGTTCGCATCCTCTTCAAGGTCGAGTTTCTCGCCCCTGTTGGAGTACTGGACGTAGTTGAACTGCTGAGCGTTGTACTGCGCTACATAGACAGCGTTTTCGGGAGTGAGGAGCATCTGGGGATATACCTTCTGGAGGCTCTTCAGATTCGCGGGAACATTGTGTCCGGCCTCGAGTTCCTTCTTGAACTCATCCTTGCTGAGAGGTCCGTAGTAGGTCACCCTGTGCTGGTTGGAGAAGATGCTCTTCACTTTGGAAAGGAGTTCCTCTGAAGTGAGCGAGAGCAGCTGGTCGTTGGTGAGGGTAGTGCTCTTGATGAACTCGGGTCCGTAGGTGATGTAGCTCCTGAGGGCGCTGACACATGACCTCTGGCTGAGCTTGGAGTCCTGGCGCATCTTGAGCTCGTTCATCTTGAGGAGGTTGAGGATCTCCTCATCAGGAACGGCGTTGGCTACGAGGTCTTCGACGATCTCCATGGCCTTGGGGAGATTCTCGCTGAGGCCGCTGATTGAGATTGATGAAGAGTTGGTTCCGGCGCTTGCCCTGAAGGAGCATGCGAGCTTGTACATTTCGGAAGAAATCTGCTCAGCGGAGCGGGTGGGGGTGCCGAGGTAGCTCAGGTAGTCAATCGCGAACTCGAGTGCGGGATCGGTCATGATGCCCATGTCGAAGATGTAGGAGAGGCTGGCGATATCGTTGAGGGTGTTCTGCTTGTAGAGAACCTCAAGACCCTTTGAATCGAAGATGTCAAGTTCCTTGCTGTAGTCTACGAAAACAGGCTCAATCGGCTTGGGGACGCTGTTCTGGATGTCAAGAAGGAAAGCGCTCTGCTTGTCCCTGTTGGTGACGATAGGGGTGATCTTCGGGGCCTCGACCTTCTTGATGTTGGGGTCGTCTCCAATGTGCTTGTAAACGATGGCGTAGCTCTGGGGAGCCATGTACTTGTTTGCCCAAGCGACGATGTCGGCCTTGGTGAGCTTCTCAAGTCTTGCCAACTTGCCTACCTCGCTCTCCCAAGTTGTCTTGTTGATGAAGGAGTTCACATACTCCATAGCCCTTGAACTGTTGCTCTGGAGCCTTCTCATCTGGCTGAGCTTGATGTTGTTGACGGTGGCCTGGACGAGGTCTTCGTCAAAGTCTCCCTTGCGGAGCTTGTCAGCTTCGGCGAGGAGGAGTTCCCTGACTTCCTGGAGGCTCTGACCCTCAAGAGGGTATCCGACGAGAATCATCTCGCTGTAATCGGTCAGGTCATAGTTCATGGACTGGGCGGCAAGCATTTTCTGCTGCTGGTTGATGTCCAGGTCGATGAGTCCGGCCATTCCGTTGTAGAGGATTGAGTTCGCGATCTGGGCGATGTCGCTTTCCTGGCTTGACATACCGGGAGTCCTCCAAGCTATCATGGCGAAGGAAGCGTCATAACCGTTGACGTCGATTTCTACAGGGGAAGTGATGGGCTCCTCGGGAGCGTAGGTGAACTCGGGGATGGAAGGATTGGGCTGCCAATCTCCGAAATACTTCTTGATTATGGAGAGCATCTCCTTGGGGTTGAAGTCACCTGAAACGCAGATGGCGCAGTTGTTAGGTACATAGTAAGTAGCCTTCTGCTTCTTGATCGCTGTGATGTCAGGGTTCTTCAGGTGCTCCTGGGTTCCGATGACGGTCTGGGTTCCGTAAGGGTGGTTCTTGAAGAGGACGGCATCGATAGCGTCGAGAGCCTTTTCAGAATCACTGGTAAGGCCCCTGTTGTACTCCTCATAAACAGCCTCGAGCTCGGTGTGGAATCCCCTGATGACCATGTTCTTGAACCTGTCAGACTGGACCTTGGCCCAGTTCTCGATCTGGTTCGAAGGGATGTCCTCCTGATAGCAGGTCACATCGTCGGAAGTGAAAGCGTTGGAGCCTTGAGAACCGATGACTGCCATCATCTTGTCGTATTCGTTGGGGATGGCGATCTTTGATGCCTCATAGCTGATGGAGTCGATCTGGTGATAGATGGCTTCCCTTTCAGCGGGGTCGGTCTTGGTACGGTAAACGTCATAGAGCGCCTGGATCTGGTCCAGCATGGGCTTCTCAGCCTCATAATCCTGGGTTCCTACCTTCTCGGTGCCCTTGAACATGATGTGCTCGAGGTAGTGGGCGAGTCCGGTGTTGTCAGCCGGGTCGTTCTTTCCACCTGAACGTACGGCGATGTAGGTCTGGATACGGGGGGTCTCCTTGTTGACGCTCATGTAGACCTTGAGTCCGTTGTCGAGAGTGTAGATCCTGGTTCCCATCGGGTCTCCAGGTACAGACTCATACTTCTTTGAACATGCGGTAGCCGCTATTGCCAGAACGGCTATGACCGCCAGATGATAAATCCGTTTCATACAGTTTTACTTTTCCGGAATACTCCGGTTCCTTTAATATAATATTGGTGAATATTTCCTTTAGCCAGTCAGCTCCGGTAAAATCCGGACCACAAAGCTACACATTATCTTCCCTTCCGCCAAATACTTGAGGCAAAAAACAAAAAGTGACCGTGGCAGTTACGGTCACTAGAGAGCGGAATACGAGGTTCGAACTCGCGACCTTCGGCTTGGGAAGCCAACGCTCTACCAACTGAGCTAATTCCGCGAATGCGTTGCAAATATACGTATTTTTCCGTGAAACAAACATTCTTGCCGATTTTTTGTCTGAGGCTGGAAGGACGCCTTCAGAGCATGAAAACATCCCTTTTCCCTTTCCCTTTTTGCGGGGATTCACTAATTTTGCGCAAATCCTTTATCCATGGAACATACGGATGTGATAGATGTCATGCAGCACCACGGTGTCAAACCCACCGCCAACAGGATACTTGTAGCCTCAGCCCTGGCTGAAGCTTCGAGACCCCTCTCCATGACCGAATTGGGGGATATCCTTGACACGGTCGACAAATCCGTAATCTCCAGGACTTTGGCTCTTTTCAAGGACAATCATCTGGTCCATGTCATAGAAGACGGGAGCGACAGTGTCCGGTATGAACTGTGTCATAGCCATGAAGAAGGTGAAGATGATGACGTCCATGTCCATTTCTACTGTACTGTGTGCAAACGCACTTACTGTCTTCACGATATACAGATTCCTTCGGTCGGGCTTCCGTCCGGCTACAGAATGGATTCGGTGAACTATATGGTGAAGGGAGTCTGTCCTGAGTGCTCTTCCAAGGAGTGATCTCCACTTTGCAACCCGGTTGCACCTTGCCCCTCTTACCTTTGTCCCGTAAATTGATAAAAACAGAATCATCATATGGGACACGATCATCATTCTCATTCCCACGAAGAGGAAGAACACAATCATCACCATCATCATGAGGAGGAATGCTCATGCCATGAGCACCACTCCCATCATGATCACGAAGGTCATCATCATGAACACGAAGAAGGCGAAGAAGGGCACCACCATCATCACCATGAGGAAGGCGGTGTGAAGAAGGAGATAATCCGTATCGTCATCGCCCTTGTCCTTCTTGTCGCTGCCGTTCTGGTCGAAAAGAATACCGACTGGAAGGAGTGGCAGTATCTGCTCATTTTCCTGGTGCCGTATCTTATAGTCGGTCTTGATACCTTGAAGGAGGCTTTCGAAAGCCTTATGGAAGGAGAAGCGCTGGATGAGGACTTCCTGATGTCAGTAGCTACGATCGGAGCCCTGTCCATAGGATTCTTCAACGGAGCTGAGTCGCAGTATCCCGAGGCCGTGCTCGTGATGTTGCTCTTCAGAGTAGGGGAGATGTTCGAAGGAATAGCCGAAGGCAACAGCAGGAAGTCCATCTCCCATCTTATGGACATAAGGCCTGATTCCGCGAATGTGGAAAGGG
>JAEEGL016243411.1_pt1 | contig 24292 bp, 16 predicted proteins | sample 9134231 | NCBI WGS metagenome assembly JAEEGL01 (sample SAMN16246548, study PRJNA631951) | gut metagenome | biome: gut microbiome; feature: rumen; material: fiber-attached | host: Bos | place: Iran: Karaj | collected 2018-10
GTGGAGACCATGCGCTCCGTTACCGGCTCCTGGGAAGAAGATGAAGAAGAATCTGGCAGTTAAATGGAGGAATGGATTATGAAAAAAGTATTTTATCTCGTAGCCATTGCTACACTTGCTTTCGTCTCTTGCCAGAAGGAAATTGAGATTGAAAACGAAGTGACTCGTGACGCCTTCACTGTCAAGGCATCCATCGAGCAGCTTGCTTCCCCCACAAAAGGCACCATCGATGCTGCCAATCAGCTCATCTGGGCCGCCGGCGATAAGATTGGTATCTATGTTAACGATCCATCATGGACAGATAAAAACCAACCCTTCACTCTCTCAAGTGGAGAAGGCACTACCCAGGGTGTGTTCGCTTGGGATTATACTGGCGACTTCAGCAATAACGCCACGGCGGCGTTCTATCCCTGGGAAGGAACTGGTTCGGATAAGAACAACGTCTATGAGGGGACGATGTATTTCAAGCTTCACGATTCATATTGGAGCTACGAATCCGGCAAGATGCTGACGCCCCTCATTGCCAGCATGAGTAGCAGTTCGGATAATATCGCATTCAAGCACGCCGGCGCAGCCGTAAAGGTTACCATCAACAACGTGCCTGCACGTGTTCACTCCATCGGAATGACCGTGGATGGCCAGCAGATTTCCGGCAATTTTTCTATCAATCCTGCAAACGCTGGTACCGACGCCCTAACCCTTGTTGACACTCCCGATAACACGAAGAATACCGTTTGGCTCAATATATGGAACGGCTCTGAAAAGGCATGGGATTTTATCTTCCCCGTTCCTGAACTCACCACACCTAAGTTATCATTCCAGATGTGGGACGAGAATGATGTTCTCGTATGGTCCAAGAAGCTTAAGGCTCAGTCCTCCAACCTTGGCCGTGGCGACATCCTCGTGATGCCTCCTATCGACATCACCCCTTACAGCCAGTTCAAGGAGAGCACCGAATGGACATTCTGTGGTACAATCGGCGGTATCAATGCCTGGGGAGCTGATATCCCTATGTACACTGACGGGACTGTTTGCATCCTTGCAGGTGTTTCATTTGCCGCCGGTGACGAGTTCAAGATCCGCAAGAACAAAGATTTTGCTGTTGCTTACCCTAGCTCCAACTACGTTGTTTCCGCTGCTGGAAAGAAGGATGTATGGTTTACTCCCAGCACTGGAGCTATCGAACTCAAAGACGCAAAATGCCCTTATCCTGCTGCTAAGGTTACTCTTTACTTCGGCATCAACGGCTCTATCCCTAAGAGTATCCATATCAGTTCTTCCACCCTGGCACCTGGTGCAGAATGGCCTGGTCTGGAGCTGACCGAAAAAGAATACATTAACGGCAAATGGTATTACAAGCATGTTGTTGATGGCACCAAGGTATGGGGACAGAGTATTTCCAGTGTTTACATTGTCAGCAAAGATAGTTGGAACACTTCCGGCTCTACAATCACTTTCTCCGACATCAAGACTGAGTATTACTTCGAAGCCACTGCAAGTACGGCTATTGAGCAGCTGAGCGCCCGCCCGGCAGATGCTTCCGCTTCCGGAATTACAATTGACGGAGATATGTCTGATTGGGCTGCGATACCACCTTATGCTAGTACACAAAGCTCCAGAATTAGGGAGTGGAAATTTAAAGCTGATGCTTCAAATGTATATTTCTATTTCAGTCTAAGGAAGAATCGTTCTTATACTGGTAAGCACCTTGTAATTGGCTTTAACACTGATAATGATGATGCAACCGGGTGGGCTTACGATACCAATAAGATTATTGGTATGGAAGCGCAGGCTTCAGTAGATCCTTTTACAAATGCTTCTGGTTCTGAGCCCGTATGCGTAAACGGACTTGCTGCTGGCAGTGAAGTTAAAGCTGCTTCTACGGAAAATGGTCTTGTCAATGTGTGGGGATATGATGCAGGCGAGTCTCTTTCTTCGGATGATTCAAGCACCTACATTGAGTTGAGCATACCTAGAGATAAGCTCAATCTCCCGGCCACGGGTGCTACCATTACAATAGGGTGTGCCTTTGATTATTATGTGACTGGCACTCAAAGTATCACTCTGGAATAATTTCCCCTTTATTCTTTATCGCCACTCCGCTTCCCGGGGTGGCGGTTTTTATTAAAAAAACTACGACTGGCATCACACCGATGCCAGTCGTAATCCATCTTAGTAAATATGTGCTTTCCGCCGCTTTCTAGCGGCCATTTTGCACACGGCCGGCATCCCAGGAGTAGCCTCCCGACAGCAAGGGGCTTCCAACGGCTGTGGAAAGCCATGAGGTGTCGGGAGGCGGGTATTCGGAGCGCAGCCCCTTCTCCTCCCGGGAGTGCTTGCCCCCCCAAAAAACAACCGGCGCGAAGCCTGCAGGGCCCCGCGCCGGTAAATTAAGAAACAGATATCTACCAGGTTACAGGCTGGTAGTTATCGCCGCCATAGATGTAATAGTAATAGCTCACAGTAGGATCGGCGAGGTCGAGGTCTGCGGTCTGCCAGACGCCAGGTGAGTTGAAGATCATGTGGGCTGTGCCGGGGATTATATCGACATAATACCAGTTGTGATCGTACTGCTTGGCGTCCACCATCGTAGCAGCGGTGCCGGGCCATGAGGTATCATAACTGCCGCCCCACATGTGGCAATGGAGGTCGGTGACGCTGGAACGCAGCCAGAACCTCGGGGTGGCGTCGAGAGCCTCGGGATTGGCAGGGTCAGTAACGGCCGTCTGCTGTACGCCGTCGGTACGGTAATAGTAATTCTTGTTGGCCGATGTCACCGCGACGGAAGGAAGCTTGACCTCGCAGCCGTTTTCGCCCTTGTAATAGATGTCAGCGGTATTATTAACAACGGCATCGGTCAGGATGAACTTGTTGTAGGTATATGTGCCTATGGTTTCCGTTCCGGATGACGGGATGTCAGAAGTCAGGCCGCCGTACCAGATACTGCGCGCGCTGCCCCAATCGGAACCGGTGGCGATTTTTTCGTCGAGGACATACAGGGTATAGGGCGCGGGAGCCGCGGGACCCTGAACGCTGATAATCTTGTTAGCATCGTCGAAAGAAATGGTCACGTCGCCGTCTGCAAGTACTTTGTAATAGTAATTGGTATCTCCCGCGCCTCCGTAAGATTCGGACCAGGAACGGTTCTTGACCACCTTGAAGTACATTTCGGTACCGGCGGGGACAGCAGAATATGTCTTTACATACTGGCCTCCGGACAGGGTCATGTCGTTGGAGGTGTTGAACCTGTCCCATTCGGTGCCGAACACCGGGTCGGGGTCTTCATTCTCCGCTCCGGAATTGCCGGCCACGGTCCAAATGGTACCGGGATCACTGGGATACCACATATCCGTAGAGACGGCGTCATCTGCAGGGCCGTACAGGACAAGCAAACCGCCTGCGGCAAGGGCTGTAACCACGATATTGGTCTCTTCTCCTCCGTCCGGATAGTATGCGGTGCCATCCTTTGTGCTCTTGGCGACTTTAAGGACGACCTCGCATGGTCCGGGAATATCTACATATTTCATGAAGTAACTGCCATTGAATTCCAAATCATTGTCGGTTATGGATGCATCCCAAGCATTCGTAAAGACTGAAGCGGGAGAACCGACAACCGTGTAGCGGACCGCGTACATGTTCAGATTGCCCGAATAATACTTGCCGGGTAAGAAGGTGGCGTTGTTTGCGATGGTCTCATAGAGCGTCTCATTCCACGAAGAATCTATGACTCTGGCATAGAAACGGTAGCTGTCGGGGTCGGGGCTTATCGTAGGGACGGCAAGAGTCAGTTCCGAGACGGGATTCTCAACAGACAACTTAACCGATATGTTGTCGGACGTAACGGGCCAGAACGTCAGATCGTATTCGCTGATCACGTTCCGGGAACCGCTGAATAATACAAAGTCCGATACGGCAAGGGGCGCCTTGTCCGCGTCTTTGTTCTTGAGTTTGAAGGTGACAATGGCCTGGCGGTTCTGGAATGCCGCATCCGATGCCGATACGTTCCCGCCATTTATTGTGGCGACGGTAACGGTAGCTGTGGCGTAGTCGTAATCCGAAGAAACCGTGGCAAGGGTGCCGTCCTGCCCGTAGTATGTCCAGTAATTGTCGGGATAAAGCAGGAAAAGATCGTCATTGACACTGAGGCCTGTAAGGTCGATGGTTCCTGAAAGAGTGGTGCTGGATGCTCCTAATGTGGTAGGGTAAAGGACTCCGAGCTTCGTATTGAAATTCCCGGGACGATAAACGCCGACGGACTCCCCAAACGACCAGGCGGCCTTGAGGGTTGTGCCTTCAAGGGTAAGGGCCTTGGTCAGTTCGGACTTGTTGGCCTGGACGGTGAACACTCCGGTCTGGACTTCAGGGGTGGTGGGGTCGGGTACAATTGTTTCTGGCTGCTCCTTGGGTGTGCAGGAGAACAGGAATGCGCCGGCAAATATGGCGGCAAGGATAAATCTTGATGTCTTCATAATTCCGCCTGTTTTACCATTCAAACTCTTCCGCAGTACCGTAATCGCTGCGGGTCGCATCACCGGACGTTTCGAGAATCACGTCATTGAGGAGGCCGGTGACCTCCTCAATGACGGGTGTATTGTAATGCTTCTTCATACTACTGGACAGTAATACGTTTAGTCGTAGGATTGAACTTGATCGTGACGTTGCCTGTGCTGCTCTTGGTATATACGCAGTTGCCGTCGCCGTCGCCGCTGAGGTCGCTGTTGCTCGCACCGTAATTGGTGGACCAGGAGTGGTTGACTACGACTTTGAATTTCATCTGGGTGCCGCCGGGCACGTTGTTGAAAGTCTTTGCATAGGTGCCGTCGCCCTGGAGGGACATGTCGTTCGCCGCATAAGAGGCGTTCCATTCCTGTCCGAATACGCTTGCGGGAGTTCCTGCGACCGTATAAATGGTGCTTGCGGTAGATTTGGTGTACGTAGGGGTGATGGTCTCCGTTACGGGGTCGAATACGATGTAGAAGGGGCCTACGCCTGCCGTCAAGGTATAATCGGATGCCGGCCACTGACCAGCTTCGTAATCGTGATCCTTTACGATCTTGAAAGCGATGCTGGTGGGATCCTTTGTGATGTTGTAGGTCTTTGACTTGTATGTGCCGTCGGATTGCTTGACCATATTGTTGTTTTCATCTGCAGGATTCCAGTAGCTGCCGAATACTTCTTCGGGGCCTCCGGCTACGGTGAAGGTTTCGGAGACTTCCTGCATATTTACGGTGACATCGTAATACTTGCCATTCTGGAACGTCACTCCGGCCTTGGTTGCTGTGTAGGTGTTGCTGCCGACGACGGCGCTGAGCGAGTAGGTGTCGGATGCGCCGGAATCGTTGCGCAATGCAACGTAGAGCACGTTGGTGTCGTCATTGGGCAATACCGTCAGAGAGCCGGTCATCGTGGAGAGGGAGTTGCTGACGGAACGGACTATCTTTCCGCTGGCGGACGAGATGGTCAATTCGTCAGGCTTGACTGGATTGTTGCCTCCATCGACGAGTGTAAATTTGACGAGCGCCTGCTGATGCTCGAAAGCGGCAGGGCCGGTGGTAATGGTGGATCCGTTGATGGCTGTCACCGAAACGGTGGCGGAGGCAAACGCATATTTGCTGGATGCCGTGGCGAATGAACCGTCCTGATTGGAATAGAGCCAGGAAGACTTGGGGCTGAGGAGCCTCAAGTTGGCTCCGGTGCTCAGGGAGCCGGTGATGGTTCCCTTGAGGGTCGTGCCGGACGATCCGGTGGTCTGAGGGGTAAGGGTACCGATGGACGTGTTGCTGCTGTTGAAGACTGTAACCACATCGGAAGACGCCCAGACGGCGTTGAGGGTTTTGCCGTCGAGGCTGAGGGCCTTGGTAGCGCCATCCGGTACTTCTACGGCAAGGGTGTAGGTAACTAGTTCCGGCTGCTCGGGCGCACGGTTGCAGGAAGCAACGGTTGCGATGGCAAGGAGAGATGCTGCTATAAACAATACTTTCTTCATAATCGGTTCCTCCTTTTACCAGACAAGATCTTCGCTTTCTCCGTAGGATGGCAATTCCGCCTCGACGGAAGCATCCAGGATTGCGGTGGCCGGCAGTTCACTGACGGACTCGGTCACAGGTTGGTTGTACTTGAGTTTCATATACATTAATTAATAAGAATCACCACTGGCCATCTGCTGCCGTTGCGTCCTCGCCTGAGTAATTGTCTATGAGACTGTCCTGGAGGATGCAATATGAGAGCATGGTTGCAAGTATTTCGCTCTGGGGCGTTGTATAATTGTATTTCATGGCTTTCTCGGTTTAGTTGATGGCGAATACTACGGACGAATAAGGGGGCATCGTCACATTATGCCCGGAGACCGTTATCCTGCTGCTGGCAACCAGCAGGTTGGACAGGTTGTCGCCGTCCCAGCGTTCGACGGTCTGGGTGTCTCCTGTGATGTTGTGCATCACAAGGCAGCACTTGCCGCTGCCGTCGTTGGCGTGCATATACCAGCAGAGAACCGCATTGTTGCCGCTGGTCTTGTTGTCGAACTCGGGATTGCCGTCGGCAAGGGCCGGATTGATGTTGCGCGCATAGGCGAAACGGCGGTAGAAATTCAGAAGCGATCCGGAGCTGGCCTCCTGTGACTGCACGTCAATAGGTGCCTGGAGCATGTTGGCGTCGTACTTGTCGTAAATGCCTTTGGTGGCGGCGCTGCTGATGTCGGGGGTCCAGAGGATAGGGGTGCGGACGTATTCGTCTCCGTTGTCCTTGGTGCCCCAATATCCGAGTTCCTCTCCCTGGTAGATGAGGGGACGGCCGGGAGAAGTGAGCAGGATGGCTGCTGCGAGCTTGATTTTTGGCATATATCCGCCAAGTTCGGTAGCGGTACGGACTTCGTCGTGGTTGGATAACTTGGGAGAATAGATGGCGTCCTCCCGCTTGTTGCGATGGGCGTAGAAGCGGTCGCACAGCCCGGAGCAGAAACTGTATCCGCCGTTGGCGGAAGCATTCTCGGAGTTGAGCACGTTGCGCAGATCCCACCAGTACTGGAAGTCGAACAGCGAAGGCAGACCTTCGTAGAACGGCAGGCATACACTCTCGCCGGCCAGAACTTCTCCAACCATGAATATATTGGGGTCGGCCTTGCCGGTGAGGTTCTCGCGGTACTCGGCGTACGTGTTGTAATAGGAGTTGACGGCATCGTAGAACGCTTTCCAGAACTGGATGTTCTCGTACCCGTTTTCGTCGGCATATACGTGTTTGACTGCATCGAGGCGCATTCCGTCGACACCGCATTCCAGCCAGGTGGAGATTGCGTTGACGACAGCCTGGAACGCAGGGGACTCGGCGCAGTTGGATCCGTGATAATAGTTGAAGTCGGCGAACATACCCGTGCCGAACTCGGAATAATAGTAATATTTTTCTCCGGTGCTGGACACGGTGAAATCGAACCACTTGCCGACATCGTACCACCCTGCGGGTATCTGGTCGATGTTGCCTGCATAGCAGTCCGCCATAGGATCCTTGGAGATGGCGTAGTAATTCCAGTAGGGGCTTGCCGGGCCGTTCCGCTTGACGTCCTGGAACCAGGTGTGTCCGTTGCCGGTATGGTTGATGACGTAGTCGAGATATATACGCATATTGCGCTTGTGGGCTTCGCTTACGAGGTTCCTGAAGACCTTCATCGTGCCGAAGCGCTGCGCTATGGAGTCGTAGTCGGTGACGTCGTATCCGTGGTATGACTGTGCAGGATGGATGGGGGACAGCCAGATGGCCGTAACTCCGAGGGCTTCCAGGTAATCCAGATGATTTATGACGCCCTGGAAATCACCGATGCCGTCGCCGTTGGAGTCGGCGAACGAAAAGACGTTCATCTGGTACGTAATGCCGGAGAGTTTCTTCTCGGGAGCCAGATTGGGGTCGTACTCACCGAGATCGACCTTCAAATCGACCGACGGCATACGCAGTATGGTGCCGCGGTCTATGATGTTGGGAGTGGAGCCCTGTTTCTCGACATAGGTGACGCCGTCGCCATAGACCCCGAGGCCGAAGGTATAAGTGCCGGCGGGTACGGGGAAGTATACGTCAAGGGACGGGACGTCATTGGGGAGGGCCCGGGCAAGCTGAAGTTCGACCATAGGAGAGGAACCTGTGCCGGTAAGGACCGCGGTGCCGATGTCCGATACCTTGACAACGAATTCTCCCGAGATGTTCTTGTCTGCCGTGAGCTTGAAATAACGCGCTCCGGCAGGGACGTTGGTGAACGTAACCTTGACCGCGCCGCCGATGTGCCTGAACATGACAGGATTCTCGGACGAACTCAGGTCGGCGGCCATCGGGATGCGCACGGCGTCAAAGTCGGGCAGGTCTGGCCAATACGTCGGCAGGTTGTAAACCAGGGATCCTCCGTCGTAATACGAGGCTCCGGAATACGGATAGATAGCCACGTATCCTACCTCTTCGTGATTCTCCGGCCACTGGACATCGAAGGTGAAGACCCCGGAGCCAGTGCCGGCGCCCGAAGTCAGATGGAAGGGGGCCATCCAGGGACCGTATTCTCCTTCGACGCCGTATGAGCCCCTCACGTTATTGAGTGTGGTGGAATACATCCAGGCGCCGACGGAATCCCTTTCCTGCCATTTGAATATCTCGTCGTTCTCGAAGGTGACACGGGTTCCGGGGGACGGCTCGGCTCCGAGATTCAGTGTAAGGACCCGGGGCGATGCCGGAGTTTCGGGAACGTCAGCCTCACGCGTGCAGGCGCACAGGGCCGTCAGGGCCACTGCGGAGGCAAACAATATAATTCGGCTACTGTTTATGTGCATAATTACGGAATTTCACGAAAGATACGCATTTTGCCTGTATTCTAAAAATAATAACTATATTTAATGACTTCAATCACAACGGCAAATGGATAATCTGCAACACGAAAAGGAGCTCTGCGGCGACATTGTCCCCAGGCTGTTCGAAGACGATGTATGGGAAGACATCGATGCACTTGACGCAGAAGATACGATTCTCGTACTTCGTCAGGCGAAGGACGTAATCCGTAAAGGCCTTTTTGACGAATTCTACAACGACACCACCAGCCGCAAGGACGTCTTCGAGGCCGCAACGGCAAGGCTCGGCCGCGAGCTTTGCCGGAAACTTATGGCATTGCCGGCCATCTACACGCTCATCGACAATTCCACCATGCTGCCGGCGCTCGACAATAGGGGAGGCATCTTCCTCTTCACCCGCAGGGAATTTGCGGATGCGGCCCTCGATTACCATATGCAGCAGATGCACATCTGGCAGGTCCGCGAAATCGGACAAAAAGATATCTATCCATTCCTGGGCAACGAATTCTACGACAACGGCGCCCGGTACGCCGTCATCAACGACGGCCAGGACTGGAGCCTGTGCAGGCCCGAAGAGTTCATCGATAAGTCCCAATACGCCCCCGGAGAGGCCCCAGTGTCCAATCCGGACTACATCCGGGCGCTCACGCTGCTGCAGCAGGAACTCCACTGGCGCGCCGACTACGAAGGCAAGCAGCAGACTATGCACGGGTACGAAGACGAAATGATACGCACGTTCGGCGGAGCCCGTTTCCTGGTTCCCTTCAAGACCGACGCCAGGTCCGATGGGAAAACCTTGAAATTCGAGGCGGGGAATCAGATTACTTACGCCTCCCTGACCAACGCCGAAGGACGGACCGCACTCCCCATCTTCTCCGACTGGGACCAGTTCATGATGGTTTACGACCCCCACGAATGGCAGGGCTGGGTGGTGGCTGCCGGAGAGTTGTCCGATCTTCCCGCGGAGACCGTAGTCGTCAACCCCGCCACAATCGCCTTCGCAATGGGCAAATCCTTCCTCGGGAAGATGCTCTCCATCTACCGCAGTGAGTTCGCCCAGGACAAGGGACCGCTGTCCGAAAAGGATTACCCGGGATACATCCTTCCCGCCGAAGGCAGCTCCCTGCGCGAGAGGATAGAAAATATGATAAAGATTGGAGGCGAGACTTTCGGGCGCCCGGCGGACATCAGCGGCCTGCGGAAACTGTATGCCGACGAAAAAGTCCCCCTTCTTCCTGCCGGCGAGGACTTCCTGAAGCGTTACGCATATCTTTTCAGCACGATGGGCCCTTCATTCGAGAACCCGGACGATGCTGAACAGTTCTATTTCGACACGTTCGACGAGTTGCCCGACCTTCCGGCGGACTGCAGCCTCAATGCCGCTCACGGGCGGGACTGGAGAGCGACGGGAGCCGCCGGATGCCCGGTAACTCCCGTCGGTATCTATGGCTTCGGCGAGCCCTATATCGTATATGCCGGCGAGAACGGCAGGCTATATGCCTTCCGTGGCTTCAATGACGAAGTCCGCGCGTACGATTCACTTGAGGACCTGCTCGAAGAGGCCCTCGAGGGGCATATGCCTGTCGGGCTTGACGATTAGTGCATTTACTCGATTATGCAGTAAGTTTCGAATGCTCCTGATGATTCGTCATAGGAATAGAGCAGGCTACCGTTCTTGTAGAGGGCGTAACTGTCCTTCCTGAGTACAAGGTAAACATCTCCGGCAGCGCTTATGCGCATGGGGCGGACATCGTTATAGTAGATGTGCCTCTTGTCCTGAATGGTGTAGAGAAGGGTATCGTCCTTATAAACCCGAATATGCGTCAAATCAGGATCGGAAGAATCGGATACTGCATAATAGACATGTCCGTCGCGGCAAGCGATAGCGCCGTCATAGTTCGTCTCCACTTTGTCGACAACCCGGAAGCGGACACCGTTTTTGTAGAGGATGATTTGATAGTGACCGTCGCTGCTCCCTGGGACGTATTCTTGCACCAGGATATAGACGACACCGTTGGAATCGGCGGCAATTCTCGTCTTGCCAACATCATTCTTGTCAAGAAGCGTTGCGTTTCCGGGGACTGAACTGCCTGCGGGAATGTCGTAAGTGGCAATGTAGCGAGAGAAGTATGCATCATCAATTCTTCCCGCTACCCGGAGGGTGCCGTCCGGCAGGCAGACCATTCCGGGGTTGTAGATTCTTCTGAACGAACAGGAGGAAGCGTCAAGGACGGTTTCCTGGCAGCCACCTGAATAGTCAAAGCGGAAAACGCTTAGTTTTTCGAAACCCGGATAGGAGACCAGGATGGCGAACCAGTCGTCCCGGACGATGAAATCGCGGATTTTTTTATCTCCATTAGGGATAGAAAGCTTGACGGCAGGCTTCCTGTCCTTGCAGAGCCAGTAACTGATCGGCTGATACAAGCCCATCCATACTTCAATCGTATAGAGGGTGCCGCCATAATACTCGGCCCCGGCTATGTGTCCATCGGCAAAATGGAGTGACTGTTCATCGTAAATGCCGTTGCGGGGGTCGGGGGCGCCGTTGATGTACGGCACGTAATCATGGCCATCATACAAGTCATAGAAGACCATGGGCCCGGCGCTGCCGGAGACGGAGACCTCGCACGAAGCGGTATGGCCACCGTCCTCCGCCGTGGCGGTGACCGCGGCGCTGCCCTCCGCAAAGGCGGTGACGGTGCCGTCCTTATCTACGGCCGCTACGGAAGGATTGGAAGATGCCCACGATACGTTCTTGTTGGCGGCATACGAAGGGGTATAGTTGACGGTAAGCGTGCGGGATTCGCCCACCTGCAGGGTCATGATGGCGGAGCTCAGCTCAATGCCCTTCAGGGCAGGGTCGGGAGTGACGGTAATGTTGCAGTATCCCTGCTGATCGGGGAAGGCCTTTGAACGGGCGAAAATCTGTGTAGTACCGGCGCTCACGGCAGTGACAGTCCCGTTGTTGTAGTCGACTTTTGCAACGCTGGCATCCATCGAGGCCCATTCAACCGTCTGGTCGGCCTCAGCAGGGCTCACGCTGGCGCTGAGCTGGAAGACGTCCCCTTCCACCAGTTCCAGCGTGGCAGGGTTTACCGTTACCCCGTCCACCACAATCTTGCTCACGGTAACCTGGCAGGAGGCTTCCTTGCTTCCGCTCGACGCCGTGATGCTGGCCTGACCGGCCAGGATGGCGGTTACATTGCCCTCCCCGTCCACAGTGGCCACGTCCGGGTTTGTCGACTTCCAGCTGACGGTCTTGTCGGTGGCGTCCTCCGGCAGCACCGTGACTGTGAGCGTGGCGGTTTCTCCCTCCTTGAGGTCCAGCGTTTCCTTGTCCAGGGTTACGGATTCGACAGCGATGGTGGCGGCCTCTACCGTAACCTTGCAGCTGGCCTGGAGGCCTCCGTCGTTGGTGGTGACGGTCACAGTCCCTTCGCCGGATCCCACGGCCGTGACAGTGCCGTTGTGTCCGTTCTGTTCTACGGTAACCACCGATTCGGGCGATGCACTCCAGCTCACCGAGCGGTCGTCGGCATTGGCGGGCGATATTGTGGCGCCCAGGATTACCGAACCGCCCTCCGTGAGGGTGATGGAGGGCAGGTTAAGGCTCACGGACTGCACATGAATCAGCTTTTTCTTGACGATGACCCGGCAGCTTGCCTTGAATCCGCCGTCCTGAGTGGTTGCGGTTATGGTGGTTGCGCCCATGGCGAGGGCCTCGACGACGCCGTCGCCGGTCACGGTGGCGACATCGGGAACGGCGGACTTCCATTCGACTGCCTTGTTGGCGGCATTCTCGGGAAGGATCGTGGCAATGAGCGTATGCGTCTGGCCTTCAGTCAGTTCTATATCATCCTCGGAAAGGCTGATGCCGGTAACGGAGACCTCTGCGGGGGTTTGGACGCAGGCGCTGAAGATAAAAGCGGCGAGTGCGGTAAGGGCGAATACTCTTGACTTCATAGCTAGTGGGGTTTACGTGGTCTCGTAAAGGTAAGCTTTTTTTGCGATAATCTACAATAATTGAATACCCCTTTCTTCGCACCAGCGGATCTCCCTTTCGGGCCAGACGGATGCCTGGACCTGTCCGATGTGTTCGGCACCCATGATCAGCATGCAGAGCCTCGACTGACCGATGCCGCCGCCTATCGTCAGGGGCAGCAGGTTGTCTGATATCAGCTTGTGATACTCGTTGCCCAGCTTGTCGGTGCGGCCGGTGACGGACAGTTGATAATTCAGCGAACTGGCGTCGACCCTGATGCCCATGCTCGAGATTTCCATCGGGCCCTGGATGGGGTCGTACCAGTAGAGCAGGTCTCCGTTGAGGTTCCAGTCATCGTAATCGTCGGCCCTGCTGTCGTGGATGCTGCCGTCGGGGAGCGTTTTGCCTATCTGCTCGATAAATACGGCGCCGTACTCCTTTACTATGTTGTATTCCCGCTCCTTGGGCGTCAGGTCCGGATACTTGTAGTACAGTTCTTCTGAATCGATGAACAGGGGCTCGGCAGGGTATTTCCTGTCCTTGTCGAGGTACGAGTTGATTATCTTATGGATGGTCTTCACGACGTTTTCGAGGTAGAACCGGTTGCGGTTTTCCCGGCTGATTATCAGCTCCCAGTCCCACTGGTCAACGTAGTATGAATGCAGCCTGTCGGCCTTTTCATGCGGACGGATTGCATTCATATCTACGTATATCCCGGTAAACTTGGACGTGTCGAAGTCCTTCAGCCTCATCCTCTTCCACTTTGCGAGGGACTGCACTATCTCTATCTCGCCGGCCTCCGTGCCGAACGTGACCGAATGCAGTCCGCCCAGGTCGTCGTTGATTCCGTTCTGCGGAACTATCATCGGCCCGGACACCCTCAGGAGGTTCAGCTCATAGGAGAGTCTCCTTTCAAACGTGTCCTTGATCCATTTTATCTTTTCTTCTGTCTGTTCCCTGTTCATGTCGCTGATTCTGAAGACTATTTCTCGGCGTCCTTGAGTGCCTTCTGGAGCTGCTTCTGGACTTCGGGGTCTTCGAGGGCCTTTTCGGCGTCCTTCATCGTTTCGTCGAAACTCTTCTGGAGGCCCTTGTACATCTTGACGGAGTAGCCGAGCTTGACGTCGTTCTTCTCCAGGAGTGCGATCTCGCAGCGGTGCAGTTCGCCGCCCTTGAGGAAGGACCAGCCGTAGCTGCCGACGTAAATCTCGACACCGAAGATGCTGGTGCCGGCGTTGTCCTTGATCATCTGCTCGAGGTCCTTTTCGGCCATTGCCTCGTCTTTGTCGCTCTTGTCTTCGAAGCCATAGACGTTGATACCGTTGTCCGCCGCCTTCTTGGTGATGGCGTAGATCCTGCGGACGTTGTTTTCGTGCTGCTCCTTGGTGTAGGAACCGCCGTCGGCAATCTTGAAGTTGGCAAGGACGTCGCGCTCGTCGCCGTAGTAGGTGTACTTGCTGGTCTCGTTCAGTTCGTAGTCGGGTGCAAGGTCGGAGAGCTTGATGCCCTCGTTTTTCTTGAAGTAGTACTCGGCGGCTTCCTTGGAGTAGCTTTCACCCTCGAATGCCTTCTGCTCGAGGTTCTTGGCCACTTTTTCGATGTCCACTTTGCCGTCGTTGTCATTGGATTTGCCTGATTTGTTGCCGCTGTTGTTGCCGCAGCCTGCGAAGAGGACGATACCTGCAACGCACATGAGGATCAAAGAGAGTCTTTTCATAACAGATTGGATTTGATGCAAATATAATTAAGATTGCGGAATAACGGCAATATTTGTTATTTTTGTTCGTTATGATCAACACTACACCCGAAAAGATAGAGGCTATCGTCCTGGCCCAGCGTAAATTCTACGCCACCGGAGCAACGCGCGACATCCGGTGGCGCAAGCGTCAGCTGCAATCCCTTCGCGCCGCCCTCAAGAAGTGGGAGAAACCCCTGTGCGACGCACTCTGGACCGATCTCCACAAGTCGTTCGAAGAAGCGTATATGACCGAGATGGGGATGGTGTACGGAGAGATTTCCGAGGCCCTCCGCCACGTCGGCAAGTGGGCCCGCAGGCGTCGCAAGGCCACGCCCGTCACCGGCACGCCTTCGTCCAGCTACGTGGTGCGGGAGCCGCTTGGCTGCACCCTCATCGTCAGCCCGTGGAATTATCCCGTGCAGTTGCTGCTGAGCCCGCTGGTGGGCGCAATCGCCGCCGGTTGCACGGCGGTCCTCAAGCCCTCCCCGTACGTGCCCAACGTGTCGGAGACGCTGGAGAAGCTGATTGCGGAGACCTTCAATCCGGACTATGTGGCCCTGGTGCAGGGCAACCGCGAGGTCAACACCCTGCTGTTCGGCCACCGTTTCGACCTGGTCTTCTTCACTGGCAGTCCCGCCCTCGGCAAGCGCGTGATGGAGGCTCAGGCCAGGTACCTTACGCCGCTGGTGCTGGAACTCGGCGGCAAGAGCCCCTGCATCGTGGACAAAGACGCCAACGTTCAGCTGGCAGCGCGCCGGATCGCCTGGGGCAAGTGCCTGAACAGCGGCCAGACGTGCATCGCCCCCGACTACCTGTTCCTCCACGAAAGCGTCAAGGATGCGTTCGTGCAGGCCTTCAAGCAGGAACTGGCAGGACTCTATCCGGACGGCACCCGGGATTCCAAGTACTTCGTTCATATCGTCCACGACAAGGCCTTCGAGCGTCTTACAAGGTATTTGGATGACGGCACCGTTGTGGCCGGCGGACATTCAGACCCCGCCACCCGTTGGTTCGAACCCACCCTGCTCGACGGAGTAAGCCCCGACGCCCCCGTGATGCAGGAAGAGATATTCGGCCCGATATTTCCAATCCTCACCTTCAAGGACCGCTCCGAGGTGGTGGAATTCGTGAACGGTCGCGAGAAACCCCTTGCGTTCTACTACTTCGGCAAGCAGTCCGACGGCTGGGACATCATCGGCCGGACCACCTCCGGCGGCGCCTGCATCAACGACGTCATAATGCACGTAGCCAACGGCAACATCCCCTTCGGCGGCGTCGGCAACTCCGGAATGGGCTCCTACCACGGCGAACGCAGCTTCCTGGCCTTCAGCCACGAACGCTCAGTCATCAGCACCCCCACCTGCATCGACCTCAAGATACGGTATATGCCTTACAGCCTGTTCGGGCTGGTTAAGAAGTTGTTGAAGTAGGGGAAGCTTGCTGGTTACCATTCCGGCTATAGTGCGTTCCTTTCCCTTTCAGAGACAGAACCAGGACGACTGGCGGCCAGTTTCACAAATAAATTGCCCCCGAGTGTTCCCGGTAGGACATTGACTGTCCTACCTGCGTCAAAAACCCGCCAAAATGATCCTGGTAGGACACTCCCTGTCCTATCTGCAGCACCCACTCTCCTTGAAGACGACGTCAGCCATCCCACGTCATCCTCACAAACGGTTTCGCCACCTTTCCTCCCTTTCCAATGCCCCGAAGACAACGTCAACCCTCCCACATCGTCTTCATGATCGATCATCTCCACGACGGGCGGCAACGAAATGGGAGCAGGGAGAAGGCACGAAAAACCGTGGCTGCGCCCGGACGAGTGGATCCTGCTGGAAAAGTACGGTACTGCCTCCGGAAACCTTTGGTCGCCCGTGACCATGAACGGGAGGGGCCCACAGCTTGCTGTGGGAGGGGCGGAGGCCGTCAGGCCGGAGGGTTTCCGGAGGCAGTACCGTACTTTTCCAGCAGGATCCACATAAGATGCGGCATGTTCCAGTTTTTCGTACCTCTCCCTGCAGAATGCAGCTGCCGCCCCAAATAAAAAATATTTTTCACACCCCCGGAATCGAAAAAAACACGAACACATTCTTTTCGACGCCTAAAAGAATCGTAAATAATTGCACGGCAAACCCATAAACCCTTGGAAACCAAGGCCACGTACCTTATGTTTGCACCGTAAAACTACAAAGACCTGACTAATATGAAACAAGAAAAACCCACCATTGGCAGGTACGCCAACATCCGCCTCGACCGCTGGTTCAAACGCACCTTCGGCGTAGAAGAAAGAAAACACCTTCTGGTAGAACTCCTCAAAGGGATAATCCCCGAACACGACTTCGAAGACCTGGAATACGCCCAGCAGGAATTCCAGAACGAAGACCCCGACACCTACAAGAGCATCCGCGTCGACGTCAGCGCCCGCGACCGCGACGGCACCCGCGTAATCGTAGAAATGCAAATGGCCGAACAGGACAACTACTACGAACGCATCGCCTTCAACTCCGCATTCCCGGTAATGGAACAGAAAGAACTCGGCAGCCTTGAAAACGACTTCCCGACGGTCTATATGGTGAACATAATGGACTTCTCCTACCACAAAGGCAGCGATCAGGTCCTGTACCGCGGCCGCTTCCGCTGGGACGACACCAACGAAGCGATAACCGACCGTATCCAATTGATATTCCTGGAGTTGCCCAACTGCACCAAAGCCCTCACGCCGGAAGCGACCTTCGCCGACAACTTCTGCTACGTAATGCGCAACATCGAAAACCTGGAGGAAATCCCGCCCCAACTCCAAACGAAATTCTTCGAAGACTTGTTCAAATCCGCAGAAATATCTAATTTTACGCCATCAGAACGCCGTAAATACCACAAAGACATGATGGACGAACAAAGCATAGCGATGAGCATCAAATACCACGAGCGCATCGGCCGCGAAGAAAGCCGCACCCAGATAGCCCGCGAGATGCTGAAAGACGGACTGTCACCAGAGACCATCTCCAAATATACCGGCCTATCCGAAGACCAGATCCTTAGCCTGAATAAAAAGATTCTCTAAATACGACGTCAGGGCGGCAGCGTAAGCCCCCCTAAAAATCAAACCCAAACCCCAGATAAAGCCCCACAGCCCGTGTGACGCTCGACCAGTTAACGTTGACCTTAAGTGGCCCGGCAAGCGTGCCCAAAGCATATTCCAGGCCCGCGCCGAAGAAGGGGACGGTGCTGTCGGCCGCCGTGAAGAACCCCGCGACCGTAGGAGCGGTGATTCCCGCTCCGCCAATCAGCGAGAAATAGTGATTCTTCCAGGGACTGACCCTGAGGTCGAGTTCCGCCACCGCCAGTGCGCTTGCGGCCGCGGAGGCATAAGGGATACCGGTGAAAGGAATCTGCTGATCCATATAGCGGCCGCGGATCTGGCCGCCGATGAGGTTGGTATAAGGCAGGGGAATATCGTTGCCGAACAGCACCCGTACGTCCGCTGACGGCAGGACGGTAAGCCACGGCAGGGGGCTCAGTGCCGTGCGGGCATTTGCCTGCAGGGCGTGGAACGGCTTAGAACGCGTCACCAGCCCTCCGGGATTGAACCGGTACGAGGCCCTGGCCTGCCAGCCGGAAACGGGGAAGACTGCATCGTCGAAGTTGTCCCACGAAAAGTCCGTCCACAGGGAAATGTAGTCGTTCGACTGGCTCGGGCCGTCGAAATCCACCAGCGGATTGTCCGTCAGCAGCGAACCGAAGGCGTAATAGTCGTTGCTCACGCCGATGCGGTATTCCCACGCCCTTCGGCGGTCCCAGGCGATGTATGCCTCCTGGCGTATGTCGGTGCATTCCAGCGAGAAACGGTTGCCCAGGAAATTGAACTGGTTACGGTTGACAATCTTTATCAGCGAAGTGAAGTTGACGCTGGGGCCCTTGCGCGGACGGAAACTGTAGCGCCCCTCCAGGTACGGATTGCCCGAGACCTTCAGGGTCGATTCCAGCATGTGGCCGCTTAGTTCGTGTACGTTGAACCCGAAATTGACCAGCAGCGAAGTCACCTCCTCCGTATCCATATGCAGGCCGATGCCGAAATGGTGCACCGGACCGGGACGGCAGATTATCTTCAGCCGGTACGGCTCGTCAGCCCCCGTAAGCCTGTAGGATACGTGCTCGAAGGCGCCGGTGCCGTAAATTTTAGATGTCTCCCGTTCGATGTCGCTGCGCATGACGCGGCCGCCGGGATAAACGGTCAGCAGGCTCCGGATGAACGCCGTATCCGACGGCGCGACGCCCTCCAGGTCGATGCCGCTGATGAGCAGCGCCTCCATATTGACGTCCCTCGCCGGCTTGGCGCGAAGCTGCCTTCCGGCCGCACCCGTGAGGCGCCGGACCTCCTGCAGGCCCTTGTCCGCCGCCAGTGCCGCCTCGGAGCCCCGCTCAAGTATGGTGGCAATAGCATCCGAGTTGAAACTCAGCATGTTGAACTCATGCAGGTCGGGCTTGATGCGCACGTCCGTAATCTCCGGATGCAGCTGGTAGTCGTCGTTGGAAAACAGGTCCAGGCCGCGCCAGAGTATGTCCATCATGTTGTTGAGGGAGTAGAACTCATGGTTCTCGTCCGATATGTCCACGCCGATGACTATGTCGGCGCCCATCTTCATCGCCAGGTCCACCGGGAAGTTGTTAAGCATGCCGCCGTCGAGCAGCACCATGCCCCCTGTCCGTACCGGGGTGAACATCCCGGGAATGGCCATAGTGGAGCGCATGGCCGTTGCCAGGTCGCCGCTGTGCCAGGCTTTGGCGTTGCCGGAATACATGTCGGTGGCCATGCACACGAACGGGATAGGCAGCGAAAAGAAATCCAGCGAATCGGCGTATCCGGCCGAGGTGCTGGTGAAGATGTTGTAAACGTTAAGCCCCTCGATGACGCCCGACGGCAGGCCGCGCAGGAAATTGTTCTTCAGCTCGTTCTGGTAGAGCGTCAGCGAATTGGCCCGGAGGATGTCCCGCAGCCGCAGGCTCTCGAAGTCTCCGCCCCTGTGGTAGAATGGGATGGACAGCAGGAAAGTCTCTTTGTACTTGAGCTGCGAACGGGCGACGCGGTTGCGGGGAATGCGGTCGCTGAGCGTCAGGTCCCAGTCGACGGAACGGATGAGCGAATCCAGATAGTTGCCGTCGTACCCCAGGGCGTAAAGTCCGCCCACGAGGCCTCCGATGCTGGTTCCCAGCACCATATCGACCGGAATCTTCAGTTCCTCGATGCGCTTGATCGCACCGATATGCGCCGCTCCCTTGGCCCCGCCTCCGCCGAGCACCAATGCCACCGTGGGCCGGTGCTCCCGGGAGTGGATCCTGTCCATACGTGCCTGCATCTGCCTGACTGCGGCCGCGTCCGACGGGTCGAGGCCGAAACCGGTGATGCTCGCCGACTGCGCCTGCAGGGCAAGCGCGGCGAGGGCGAATGCAAGTATGGACAGGAGCCTCTTCATCTATTTACGGAGCGATGGGTTGATTTCGAAGTCAACCGCCTTGTCACCCTGTGGATTTGCACCGAACTCGTAATCCTTCCCGGGGAGGATGGCGTTGAGGATGACACCCACGATGGCGGCCACTGCAAGCCCGCTGAGCGAGGTGAATCCGAGGTTGATGGAGTCATTGGCCCCGTACTTGATGCCGATGGCGAGCACCAGGATGAGCGCCGCCACGAGCACGTTGCGGCTCTTGGTGAAGTCCACGCGGTTCTCTACGATGTTACGCACACCGACGGCGGAGATCATACCGTAAAGCACCAGCGAGACGCCTCCGATGGTCGATGCCGGCATACAGGCGATGAGGGCGCTGAACTTGGGGCAGAAACTCAGGATGATGGCGAATACGGCGGCGATGCGGATGACGCGAGGGTCGTAAACCTTGGTGAGGTTGAGAACGCCGGTGTTCTCGCCGTAAGTGGTGTTTGCGGGGGCGCCGAACAGGGACGCAAGCATGGTTGCGAGGCCGTCGCCCATGAGCGTACGGTGCAGGCCGGGATCCTCCAGATAGTTGACTCCGACCGTCGAAGAAATGGCGCACATATCACCGATGTGCTCCATCATAGTTGCCAGCGAAATGGGCACGATGGCGATGATGGCGCTCACCAGCAGGCCCCAGTTGGGGTTGCTGAATACATGGAACGCCGTATTCTCCCAGCGGAAGGGAAGACCGAGCCATGCGGCTTCCTTCACGGCGGTGAAGTCACAGATGCCGAAGCAGGCCGCTACGATATACGATCCCAGTACACCCAGCAGGATGGGGATGATGCGGATCATACCCCTGCCGAAAATGTTGCAGACGATGATGATGACGATTGCCAGCAGCGCTATCCACCAGTTGCTGTTGCAGTTCTGGATGGCCGATCCCGAGAGGGTAAGACCGATGGCGATGATGATGGGTCCGGTGACGATTGGCGGGAAGAACCTCATGACCTTCTTGGCGCCGAACGCCGCGATGAGTCCTGCCAGGATAAAATAAATAATGCCTGCCGAGAAGACTCCGATGCAGGCATAAGGCAGTGATTCCGTGACGCTGAGCCCTTGCTGGGCACCCATCGACACTACCGCCGCGTATCCTCCGAGGAAGGCGAATGACGATCCGAGGAACGCCGGAACCCGCAGTTTGGTGAGGAAATGAAAAATTAAAGTGCCAAGACCGGCGAACAGCAGGGTGGCACTCATCGAAAGACCTGTGATGACAGGGACCAGGACCGTGGCTCCGAACATCGCGAACATGTGCTGGAGACCGAGGGTCAACATCTTGCCCTTACCTAGGGTACGGGCATCGTAAACTGCTTGAGGTGTTTGGGACATTGTTGTTATGGATTTCGGCAAATATAGCAAAAAAAATCGCCGGCCATACCCAGGCCGGCGATATTTTGTTATAGAGTTGTTTTTTTACAGTTCGCTGAGCGTCTGGGCGAGACCGTCGTTCTTGGTGACGATCAGGTCCTGGTACTCCTTGAGACCGGTACCGGCAGGAATCAGGTGACCGCAGATGACATTCTCCTTGAGGCCTTCGAGGTGATCGACGCGGCCGCGGATGGCGGCTTCGCTGAGGACCTTGGTGGTCTCCTGGAAGGATGCGGCGGACATGAAGCTGTCGGTCTTGAGGGCTGCGCGGGTGATACCCTGAAGCACGAGGCGCGCTGTGGCGGGACGTGCGGGACGGGTGACCATCAGTGCTGCACCCTGGCGCTCGAGGGACGCGTTCTCGCTCTGGAGCTCGCGCAGGCCGATGATGTCGCCTGCGAAGTAGCGCTCGGACGCACCTGCCTCCTCCACGACATACTTGCCGAAGATGGCGTCGTTGGCGTCCATGAACTTCCACTTGTCCACGAGCTCCTCCTTGAGGAACTGGGTGTCTCCTGCGTCGGTGATCTCAACCTTGCGCATCATCTGGCGGATGATGATCTCGAAGTGCTTGTCGTTGATCTTCACACCCTGCAGACGGTAAACTGCCTGGACCTCATTGACAATGTATTCCTGGGCCTTGACGGGACCGAGAATGCCGAGGATGTCGTTGGGGGAGGTGCCTCCGTCGGACAGAGGGGTGCCTGCACGGACGTAGTCGTTCTCCTGGACGAGGATCTGCTTGGTGAGGGGCACCAGGTAGCTCCTCTCGACGCCGCTGCGGTTGCGCACCTTGATCTGGCGGTTACCGCGCTTGACATCGCCCATGATGACTTCGCCGTTGATCTCGGAGAGGATGGCGGGGTTGCTCGGGTTGCGGGCCTCGAAGAGCTCGGTGACTCGGGGCAGACCTCCGGTAATATCGCTCGCCTTGCCGATGGCACGGGGGATCTTGATGATGATGTCGCCGACCTTCACCTGTGCGCCGTCCTCCACGTTGATGTGGGCTCCGACAGGCAGGTTGAACTGGCGTACATCGGCGCCGGATGCATCGATGATGTGCATCGCAGGGCTCTTCATCTTGTCCTTGGACTCGATGATGACCTTGTCGGTGCTCATGCTGAACTCGTCGGCGGCTTCCTTCTTGAAGGTGGAACCTTCGACCATGTTCTCGAAGCGTACGGTACCTGCGGTTTCCGCGATGGTGATGGCGTTGTAGGGATCCCATTCGCAGATGCGGGTGCCCTTGGTGACGGCGTCTCCGTCGTTCACGTAGATGACGGAACCGTAAGGGATATCGTACTGTGAATAGGTGTATCCGGTCTTCTCGTCGATGATGCGGAGTTCGGTCATGCGGCTCACGACGACGGTCTCCTTTGCACCCATGTCGTTGGTACGCTCGATGGTGCGGAGCTCGTTGAATACGAGTTTGCCGTCGTACTTGGAGTCGATGAAGGAATCTGCAACGGCACCTGAAGCGGTACCACCGACGTGGAACGTACGGAGGGTCAGCTGGGTACCGGGCTCACCGATGGACTGTGCGGCGATGACGCCGACAACCTCTCCCTTCTCTACCATGCGGCTGGTCGCGAGGTTGCGTCCGTAGCACTTGGCGCAGACGCCCTTGCGGCTCTCGCAAGTGAGGACCGAACGGATTTCCACCTGCTCGATGGGCAGGGAGTCGATCAGGTCGGCGTCCTTCTCGCGGATCTCTTCCCCTGCGTGGAGGATGAGTTCGCCGGTGAGAGGATTGAAGATGTCGTGCACGGAGGTACGGCCGAGGATACGCTCGCCCAGGGACTCCACAACCTCATCCTTGTTCTTGATGGCGGTTGCAACGAGTCCGCGGAGGGTTCCGCAGTCTTCCTCGTTGATGATCACGTCGTGGGACACGTCCACGAGACGCCTGGTGAGGTAACCTGCATCGGCGGTCTTGAGGGCGGTGTCGGCCAGACCCTTACGGGCACCGTGTGTGGAGATGAAGTACTCGAGCACGGACATTCCTTCCTTGAGGTTGGAGATGATAGGGTTCTCGATGATTTCCGCTCCTGCGGCGCCGCTCTTCTGGGGCTTTGCCATAAGGCCTCGCATACCGCAGAGCTGCTTGATCTGCTGGGTTGAACCACGGGCGCCGGAGTCGAGCATCATGAACACGGGGTTGAAGCCCTGCTGGTCGCCGGAAATCTGCTTTGTGACGATTCCGGTGAGGTTGTTGTCGACGCTGGTCCAGAGGTCGATGACCTTGTTGTAACGCTCCTGGTTGGTGATGAAGCCCATGTTGTAGTTGTCGCGGATGCCGGCGATGCTCTTGTAGGCGTCGTCGATGAGCGTCTGCTTCTCCTTGGGGACGATGACGTCGCCGAGGTTGAAGGAGATGCCCGCGCGGAAAGCCTGGTCGTATCCGAGATTCTTGATGTCGTCGAGGAACTTGGCGGTGCGGGTTACACCGGTGCTCTTGATGACATTGGTGATGATCTTGCGGAGGGCCTTCTTTCCGAGGACTTCGTTGACGAAGGGGACCTCATCGGGAACGTACTGGTTGACGATGATGCGTCCTGCGGTGGTCTTGACCATCTGGGTGCCCTTGGAAGGATCCAGTTTGTCCACGGGGATGCGGACCTGGATCTCGGCGTGCATCGCGATGGCCTTCTCGTTGTAGGCGATGATGACCTCTTCGGGGCCGTAGAACCTCTTGCCCTCGCCCTTTGCGCCCGGGCGGATCTTGGTGATGTAGTACAGACCAAGCACCATGTCCTGCGAAGGAACGGTGATAGGGGCGCCGTTGGCGGGGTTGAGGATGTTCTGGCTGCCGAGCATGAGGAGCTGCGCCTCCATGATGGCTGCGTTGCCGAGAGGGAGGTGGACTGCCATCTGGTCACCGTCGAAGTCGGCGTTGAAC
>JAEEGL010903878.1_pt1 | contig 24291 bp, 13 predicted proteins | sample 9134231 | NCBI WGS metagenome assembly JAEEGL01 (sample SAMN16246548, study PRJNA631951) | gut metagenome | biome: gut microbiome; feature: rumen; material: fiber-attached | host: Bos | place: Iran: Karaj | collected 2018-10
CCCGGCAAGTACCCGAAGGGGCTGCCGATTTCCGGACTTGAGGCCGCCGACGCCCTGCCCTACACCGTCGTCTTCCACGCGAGGAGGGCCCTCAAGGACGGCGGCATCGTCACCTCCGGCGGACGCGTACTGTCCGTGACGGCGCTCGGCAAGGACCTCCGCGAGGCTGTCGACAAGGCCTACGCCGGCGTCCGCGCCATCTCCTTCGACGGCGCCCACTACCGCACCGACATCGCCCGACGCGCTTTTAACCGCTAGCGCATCGCAACTGCAGGGAAAGTATCGTTCCTCACGCATAGATGTCATCCATTCGCGAATTAATCTATGCGCGCGACAATGTGCTTATGGTATAATTAGCTTATTGTTTTCAACAAATATTCCCGTCTTTTCACCATGAAGCTAAAAATCGCACCCATATTCTCCATGCTCTGTCTTTGCTTTTTGCCGTTTGCAAAGGCAGGGACGATACCCCTTACGGTTAATTTCTCTTTCCTGCGCAGTGAAGCTGGAGCCGTAACTTCAGACGAAGCAAATGTGACTGGCGATGCCTGGATTTTCGTCCTTGACCATTCCGGATCCATGAAAGAGGATGACGCCACCGTGGATGCAGAGCTTGCGGGGGGGACGAGCAGCCGGAAAATGACGAGATGGAACGCACTTCTTTTGGCGCTCAAGGCCACGCTCGACCAAATCGAACCGGGATCTGTCGTCAAAATCGTTTCTGTCGGCGGAAGCCAGGCGGAATTGGTTACGGGGCAAAGGGGGGTAGTCATCCGAGGTGCCGCTGATCGCGAGAAACTCTACGAATATGTTCGCGGCTGGGGAAGGCCATATGGGCTGACACCGCTCTACCAGGGCCTTTATCTTGCCTGCCAAGAGGCACAGCGCTATATCAGGACTGAAAACCGCAACGCCTGCATTGTCGTCTTTTCAGACGGCAAGGACGAATCCAACAACCGATATACGCAAAAAGACATCGACTCCTTCAAGAAGCTCTTCGACGAGGCCGGCTTCAACGCCTGTCTCAATTGGGTTAGTCAAAGCAGGCGCACAAGCGATTTGCCTCCGCCACCTTTCGGGCCAAAGTATGTCTGGGCGCAACCGGCAAAGGACAACCTCATCCCTGTCATCTGCCATGTCCGACCGCGTGCGACGGCAATCTCCCTAAAAAACCCTATGGCAGCGGGGTTCGCAAAGATTTCGGCTCCCTATGACTTTGCGCTTTCCCAAAAGCGCTGGGAAAACCTCCTTGCCGAAGGACTTGACATAAACGTTGGACTTCGCACTCCGAAGGGCGAGGATATCGGAGGTGAGATCGTACACCTCTCCAAAGGGTCGACCGCATGCGAGGTGGTATTCCCCATTGACGACGCACATTTCGCAGGCGGAAAGGCAGCGGCCTTTGAGCTCTCACTCGCCCTTCCGACTGGGGTGAAAGGCTGTCGTTTCATCCAGCCAAGAACTGTTCGCGTCTCCTTTGAGGAGCAGGGGGCCGTCACCCTTTCGTCCGTCAAGCCGGATTCCGGCATTGTGACGAAGGTCGGCGAGTCCATCTCCTTCTCCGCCTCTGGAACGGAAGGCGCTTCGTATTCGTGGACATTTGGCGATGGCGCCAAAGCCACGGGCGCGCGTGTCATTCACGCCTTTGCCGCCCCAGCGCCAAAGGGCGTTTCCTTCTCCGTTTCCGCCGAAAAGCCAAGTCTTGCCCCGGCCATCCATTCCGGCACAATTGTCGTCGTGGAGGCCGGCGTGAAGATGGACGCGCCACCTGCGGGGATCAAGGTTGGCGACACAGCCGTTTTCACCTGCCGCGGACAAGGCGAAGTGGCGTCATACGACTGGTTTGTGGATGGTCGGCCCGTCGTCGGCGCGGATGCCAAGGACGGGAGTTCAAGCCGACTTTCCCATCGGTTTGAGAAAGCCGGAGGCCACACCGTCCGCGTTCGCGCCAATATGAAGCGTGTGTCACCGGAGGAAACGGCCGATGTCAAGTTCGATGTCGCTCCGGCGCCATACGCGGTCATTGTGAAACCTGAACCAAACGAACGCTTCGACGCCGAAGCCGTGATTCCGTTCGAGGCTGCAGTCGAAGGTGAATTCACATCGGGCGTTTGGACGATCCATGACGCAAACGGCAAGCAAGTCGGCGCGCCAATCCCCTCCCCCGTCATCGACAAGGCCGCAAAGGGCAACTTCCCCGTTCCGGAAGCTGGTGGAACCTTTACCGTGTCGTTCACCGCCGGCAAGGACGGCGTGACCGTCGATGCCGCGCCAGTCCCCTTCTCCGCAAAGGCGAAGAACGTCCAACTCGACGTCGTTTCCCCGAAGAAAAAAGACCATGTCACTACTGACACCCCCTTCCCGCTGGAAGCCGAGACGGCGGGGCTTTCTGGATCGGTTGTCTTTTTCCTCGTTGACGAATCCTCCGGTATGGAAACCCGTCTCATCGAAGCAAAGATTCCGCCTAGCGGCAAGACCTCGGCGAGTCACGTGTTTCCCGCAAAAGACGGCCAGGGAGAACGGGCTATCGCTGCAAAGACGGCAGACGGGAAGATCGTCTCCGATCCGATAACCTTTTTCCTTGAAACCCAAGCGGACATCGTGTTGAAAAGTCCGGCGAACAATGCCCAGGTTCCCTATGGCGATTCGCTCGCCTTTGAGGCTGAAGTATCAGGGGCGGTCAAGGCGCGGGAAATCCAGTGGTTCCTTCGTCCCGTTGGCGGCGTTGAGGAAAAGATCGCGGACGGGACTGGCGCCAAGTATGTCCACATCTTCGCCGCCTTGGCCAACCGCAAAAGCCTCACTTACGAAGTTTACGCGCGCGCGCCACTTCCGGACGGGGCGGAAATTGAAACGGATCACGTTTTCGTGAGGGCTTTCTGCCCAGCCATCCAGGCGTCCATTGTGCAGCCGCAGGTCAATGGGGTTGTTCTCGCCAGCATAGGCAAACAGGTCGATTATACGGTTTCCCTAAAGGTGGCTGAAGGCGAAGACGTCTCGGATGTCGTGTGGGACATGGGCGACGGCGCCGCCTACACGAATCTCACGTCTGTGAAACATACCTATCGCGACTATGGCACCTATGAAATCAAAGCGTCGGGTCGGTGCGCGAAGTGCGGCGAGGCGTTTTCCGTCAAAGCCCCGTCACGGCTGGTCGTGGAGAAGCAGCCAATCAACGCCTCGTTTGCCATCCGTGCCTCGGCGACGTCGCCTAAAACAATCTCCGGAATGATTGCGCAGGGACGCCAGATCACGCTAATAGGCCAGACATCGGCTGACATCGCCAAGCGCGAGTGGACCTGCAATGGTCAGATCATACTTGGCGATGACGGAAAACCGAAGCAGGGGCCGTCAATCGAATACCGCTGCAAGGATGTCGGCGAGTATGTGTTCGGACTCACGGTATACGATGATGCCGGAAGCTCCGTGGGGCCTGAAAAACACGCGCTGCGGACATATCGTCTTTGGGCGATTCTGCTTATCGCCTTCGTTTGCCTGATGATTTGGGGAGTGTTGGTCTGGTACTGGAAAGGCGACGATCCACGGTTTTGGTCAATTTTGGTGAGACTTGACAGGAAACGCGATACAAGTTTCACGAACCTCAAGGAATCGCAGAAGAGGCCTCTTAAAATCTCCGTCGGGGACTTTTGGAACACAGCCGGCAATGTAGCCACAATACCGATGCGCATTTTGACTCGGAATTTGCGCGATGCAGGCAACTGGAAGAAAACCGGCCTTGGAGACGGCGAAATAACGATTTCTTCCGTCATCAAAAATGACAAACCCATAGCAGTCGTTCAGAAACTTCACGGAGATTTCTCCGTGACAGTTGAAGACAAGGCTGACCCAGGAGTTTTCCGCCTGGTGTCCGACACGCCTGAAGACCCCCCGGTCGTGCTTGAGATCAAGCAGAACATCGGAGATAAAACCCATGTCCTTTATATGGTCCTTTCATTTGTCGGTCTCTCTCTTGCGGCAGCCGGTCTTATCGCTTGGTTGGCGTTTTAACCCCTAACTCATCACTGGAAAGGAAAAGACAATGAGTAACAAGAATGCGATCCCCACAATCGTGGTCGGTTGCGGTGGTTCGGGTCTGGCAACGATTCAGAAGTTGAATCGTATGCTGGCTTCAAATCCGGCTTTGGCGGATAGGATGGGTGACGAGATGTTCTATCTCGCCATTGATACAGACATGACCCCGCTCACGGCGTTTTCCGAGACGATAAACGCGGATATGAATGGCAGACCGGCTCCATTTATCGCCGAGATTCAACTGTCCCAGGGGGTGCGTCAGCTCAAGCAGATTACGGATCCATGCCTAGTCAACCCCTTCAAAGGGAAATCTGATTCGCCGGCGCTTGACCGTCTGAAGGAACATTGGTGGTTCCGTCGCGGAAAGCCTTTCGAGGCGCCGGCGGTGACAAACCTGATGTCGGGTGCGGGACAGTGTCCGCCTGCGTCCTATGGTCTCGCCTGGTTCCGAATGGATGAGATTGCCAAGCAGGCGCATGTCATCATCAACCATATCAAGTCTAAATTTGGAAGGCTTGTAACTGGCGAAGGCGTCAACCCCATTGCCAACATCAATGTGTTCATGGTAGCCGGTCTGGCTGGCGGTACCGGACGCGGCGTTTGGGAGCTCGTTGCCTACAAGATTCGCGAGATATTCGAGAAGGAATACGAACTTCCCGTTCAGCCGATTGGCATTTTCTTTACTGAGGGCGCATTCGCCGATGTGAAAAAGCGGTATCCACACCAAATTCCGGCTCTCAAGGTCAATTCGCTTACAGGCCTTTCCGAACTCGCCTGTCTCATGAAGACGGGGCGTTCAAGCGATGATTCCGAAATATTCCGCATGCAGATGCCGCACATGCGCACCCCCCAACGCGAGTCGACGGATGTCCTTGGCATCGACAATACAGTGTCTACACGCACCTCTCCAGTTCACAGCGCCTATCTCATTTGCGGCGATCGCGACGATGGCATTCTTGATGGAAGCAAGCAGTTCTACGAGATGGCGGGCGCGGCGCTTTACACGATGATCGTCAACTCCAACATCAATTCGGCGGCGTGCAATGACGACGACCCGTTCCTGAGTTTCGCCAGCAACATTTTCGAGGTTGACGTGACGCATCTGCGGTCGTATTTCGAGAATTACGTCCGCGGCATTGCGCTAGATCGCCTTGTCAAGGTTGACGTGGATCAAGGCGAGGCCGTGCGCGAATTTCTCTCGGCCCATCCGCTGGTCAAACCTGTTTCGACCATCAAGAGCATAATGGGCGACAAGGCGGGGACGCTGTTGCAGCGCACAACCTCCTTCCTGCTCGAAGATGCCTATGGCGACCGCCTGAATCAATTGGCCTCCTGCGATTCCGACGGATTGATCAAGATGAAGCCGAAGCAGGGCAACAGCGCGGTCGAGGATATCCTGAGCGAAGCGACGCCAGAGGAAATCAAGGGTGCCATAGCGAAGGCCCTGGCTTCGATGGGCGATATCGACAAACTGCTGGACGAGGCGGTGTTCAAGGCGTACATGGGCAAAGCGGGGGCCCCCTCCATCGGACGGGCCAAGATGTTTGCCAGTCAGCTCGCGACCACTCTCAAGGTGACGTTTGAGGCGCTCCCAAAGAAAAGTCCCGAAATCAACGCCGAAGCGGCACAGTCCAATGCGCGCCTGCATGACGCATGCGAGTATGTGAGGACGCAGGTCAAGGCGGCGTCCAGGCGTAGCGCCTTCGAGGCCTTGCGTGGCGATCCCTACTTTACGGCCGCAGAGATCCAGAGCTTGATTTGCGTTACGGCACGCGGCGAGTTCGACGGCGACATTGCCAAGGGCATTGTGGCAATGAACTACGCGGGCATTCATGAAGAACTGGGAAAAGTCATTGCCGGATGGACGAAGCACTTGTCTTCGATTGTCGCGGGATACGGAAAGCTTGAGGACTATGTTGCCACCGCCAAGGCAAGGTTCGACGTCTTCAATGTCGCAGCAGCCGGTGGAGATGAAACGGACGATCCGTATGAAGTTCTCTTTACCGACCCGGAAAAGATCGAGGAGAGTTTGCCTTCCGACAATGAACACACGATGTTCTACAGGCGGCAGCTGCTTCCGATTATGGCGCAGGACGAAGTCCGTGCGCTCGCCGAGAGCGCCTTGAAGATGCGAGGTGGCCTCGACACGCTCATTCAGGCCACGGCAAAGGACATCGGCAGCATCGGATCACGCGATGTCTTCCTCCGTAAGCTCATGGAGGTCGTGAAGGCGAATGTCTACCTTGAAGATGCATTCCTTGAACAGAACTTCTCATTCTGCAAGGTGCTGCAACGCAACCTCGCGCAGTGGAACAAGCGCCTCGCGGACCTGACGGGTGACGATGCCAGGCTTAAAAAGTTTATCAAGAGCCTTGAGAACTATCTTGGCGTCACACCAGACTTCGACAAGCAGGACAACGTCTATCGCCTCCCCGACATCGAACTGCTGCTGCCGCGCATCATCGCGATTCTGGCGGATGATTGCAAGCCCTGGTGGAAGATTGCGTCTACGGGCAAGGCGGCGACTTCGGATGCCGGCGAGGTGATGAAGACGATCCTTATCTCCGAGCACTATTCCCGCAACGGCTATGCCTCGAAGGAGAATCTTGAGAACGAGGTTTCGCAAATTCTCGGAGGCGAGCTGATCACGACCTACGACCGTCAGACGGCCAGCGGCGGCTCGTCGCCGTTCATGATCGTAGCGTATGCCAGTCAAATCCTGCTGTCGGCAAACTTTGACGACATCATTTCCCTTGACTGGTCGCATTCGGACACGAAGTACGTTCCCATTGTGGATCGCTGGCTACAGAATGCCGAGCGTAAAGACGGCGAGTCAATCTTCTCGACGGCCGATCGCAACAAGGGCTGTGGCTACATCTCGCCGCTCTTTGTCAACAATCCCGTGATGGCGGCGGCGCGGTGGCACCCGTGGCTCAAGGATGACTTTGGAACGACCGAGGACGAAGACGCGGCGCTCAAAGCGCTGCTGTATGCGTTCCTTGGAAACGGATCGTGCGAAGAGGCCACCAAGCTGGAGAGTCTCGGCTGGCAGGTCCCGCTAATCAAGATTGGACCCCGTCAGCAGTACATGATCGCCCGCAAGGCGCTGAAATGGGACGGCGAAAAGGCGATAGAAGACCCCAACTGCACATGGCTGGTGGACGAAAAAATCTGCGTGAGCCTGGCCAATCTTCACGAATACCTCAACGGCAACGGCAAGACCGGCTTGAATGGCAAGTTGGTTGAAAAGGACGTCGCCGATGGCAAGGCGCTTCGTCGCGGCATTTGCGATGAAGAGTCTATCTTCATGACCAGTCTCATCAAGGAGAAGTTCGGTCCGGAGTTCTACGCGCATCTTTGCGCCGCACGTGACAAGTGGTTCGCGGCGCAGCGCGATGCAGCCAGGAAGGGCAAGAACGGCCGCAAGGAAGATGCGGAGATCTGGCAAAAGCTGATTAAGCTCTCGGAACGTTTGGCGAAGGATCGGTAAGGCTTTGAGCGACAGTCGACCGGATGTCGAAAAAAATAGTCATAATGGCATCCAAAGAAGGACGGGAAGCACTCCGCGAATGCGGGGTGCTCCCGCAGGCTGTCTTCAAGAGGTTCGTCGAGATAGACGATCACGATTCTACGTTTTCGCAAGGTGATGCAGCTCGAGCGTACGCGGGAGGCGCGGGATACGATTTTGACGAGGACGACAAACGACGCGGTGAGTACGCCGCGTCGCTTGGATTCTATGTCTGGCCGTATGACCCGGATTACAAATGCGCCTCTTCCGGGTTTGGCGACTACCCCCTGTTGTCGATGCTGGGGATGAAACAGCCAACGAACAACGCCGAGTATCTTGAGCGTAAAATCACCTATACGAAACTACTTGGATCGACAATTCTACACCTCATCCTGCTGGACGAGTACGATCTTGGGGCTAAAGCAGCCAAACCGCTGTCGCCTTGTTCCATCTTCCCCATTGTGGAGTGGTGCGACACTTTGCAGAAAGCGATCTTGCAGGAGTACAGCGAGGAACAAACCACAGGGATCGAACACGCATTCATACTTGTGGCGCGCGATCCGAGAGGTTTGGAGGTTGATTCAAAGGATATTCAGAAGTTTTGCCAGCGGTTGAACGAGACGGCAAGTGAACAGCTTCCGAACGTCGCCCGGATTCGCACCTGCTTCTTCCTGGACAACAAAATCGAAATTGAACTTGGCGATGATTTGTTTCCGTCTCTGTCCGTCTGGCCGAAGATGGTAGGGCGTCTGCTTCTCAGAATCCTAATCGGGCTTGAATCCTGCCCGGCAGATCCAATCGAGTGGTGCGAGGGAGGAATTCGGCTCTGGAAGGCATCCGAATTCGTTCTGGATTTTAAGCGCGAACGTGTACATAGGTTGATGTCGACGGGCATTACGCATTTCATCGACGAACTGCGTACCGGCAACTTGCCCGCCAGCACGGAGCTGTCGCTTCTGCCCTGGACGCCTTCGGTCGATTGTGTGCTCAAGACATCGCCCAACTGGCGGTACAGGAATGAACGTTCCCCATGGAATAAGTTTGAAGCGAAGGCCTGCGGACAGGAAACGCTTAACGAAGAACTTTGGCGGGAATTGCTGCGTCCATCGCAAGCGGAGGGCGGCAAGGACGCCTCAGGTTCGAATGCGCACGCAGGGGATGTCGATGCTGAACGGAAACGCCTCACGAATGAAATACATGGCTCGATGACATTGGCGGACAAGGTTTCGGACGTGGTATCCAACTGGGTGTCCGAAACCTCAAAGGACGTCAAGACCTATTTCACGAAGGCCTATGGCACTGGCGTGTCCGAATATTGGGGGAAAATCGTCCTGCTCTGCCTTCGCCGCGCACAGTGCGGGGACCTGCTTGCCGATGTGACCAGGGATTACGAGACGGCTAAAAATCATTATGTGCAGAAGAAGTTCGGCCTTCTGGCCGTTGTTGCGGTTTCCCTTTGCGCAGGGCTCGTATTCAGCCGACTGGTGCTTGCGCTCGGCGGAGGCCTTTCCTTGGCCTTGCTTCTATGTGCCGGGACATTGGCGGGCGGACTTGCATCGGTGAAAATCATGCTGAGGTTGCACGACATGTGCGGACGGAATGGGCGCAGGGAATTGCTTAGGCTCTGTACCGATGCGGACAACTGCGTCAGGGCTCGCGACATGTGCGCACATGACCAAATCAAGAAAGCTGTTGAGATTCGCGCACGGATGCTTCAGCTCGCCAAGATGCGTCATTTCAGTCAGCTGGTTTCCCGTCTGCAGAGCATGATTACAGTCGAGTTGGTCGCGCCTTCTTCTGAAGTCTTCATTGAAGACGATCTGCCAGAACAGACCGAGGACATTCATGGCAGCGAGATAATCAAGAATCAATATGACCGTTTTATCAGAAAGACGCTGTTTCGAATCGGGTTTGAGGACATGGAGGAAGAAACGGTAAACGTGCCCGTTTCGTTCCCGAGAGAGTGTGAATCGGCGAGAACGGCATGGTCTGAGCTTTGCGCCACTCGTGACCCGCGGAGCACGGCGAATTTCCCCGCACGCTATTTTGTCCCGTTCCTGAGACGGACGCTGAAGAATTTCCGGAACAAGTATCGCCCCGAAGTTTGGCGTTCCCTGACGGAAGCTTCGATTGACGACTTGCTGGCCAAATTCCGGCAGTCTGCCATGGATCAGGAAGACATGTACGAGTTTGCGCGCCGGATTCGCGAGTTCATCGTTGATGACACCTGTTACTCCGCGCACATAGACAGTGAACACCGAGTCGGCATAGATGTGGGCGCGGAGTTTTACTACGCGCCAATCTTCGACAATGGCCGGTGGAGCGAGATCAAGGATTTGTGGGGTGGCATCGGCGTTCGGGATCAGCCATCGCGGATTCTTTTGGGAAGGACTCCGCATTTTGCCTTGCTCTTTGCGCAATCGCAAGTCGAGTTCAAGGTAGACAACAAGCGGCTAGTCGTACGTGTTGCAAGTGAGCGAAAGGAGGAGGAAGAGGAAAATGTCTGACGGAAAAAAGACAGATTCTTTCGTCTCCAATGTCCTGGAAGCTGCCTGGCCAACAAAAGAGCCGTTTGCAAAATGGATTCCCGGCAAATGGTCGTCACATCCTGTAGCTTTGAAGCGGCAAAGGCTCTGGCTTTTTGGCATTGGTTTGTTACCGCTTCTTGCTCTCGTGGTCATTGGCTTTGTGGCGTTTTCCGATTTTCGCTCTTGGATTGACCTTATCATCCATCCGGGCCGTGCCGTCAAGCTGGTTGCGGTTGCGCTCTCATTTTTCGTTGGCGTTATCGGCACTGTCGCGCTGACCAACTTGATGGGCCGCGTTGGCGTAGGCAACAGAGACCTTGGACAGGAGCGCCTGGAGATTTCCAAGACCATCGTCTTCGTCGGTTCCTTTTTGTGGCTTCTGCCATGGGCGGCGACCTTCCTGCCGAGCGTGCACGGTCGGGGACCTCTGGTTTTCCTGCTCAGTCTGCTCTGCTTCGTGCCATTGGGCCTCATCCTTCTTCTGGTTCTGTTTGGAGGCCGGAATGCGCAACCTCCAGGGACGATCCTGAAGCGCCGTAAATTCTGGTTTGCCCTCGGTTCCTTTTTTGCCGCGCTCTGCGTGCTGTCGCTGCTGACGGATGTTCACGCGCTTATTCGTCGTGTCAGTTGGCTGAAGTCCGTGCCGCTTGTTCAGGCCAGTACGTTGCGAATCATATTGCTGGCGACGCTTTTCCCTCTTTCGACGATTTGCTTCTCAATTTGGGAGATTTTCAAGAAAGCCGTTCCTTGCGAAAAGGAGACGGCTCACGATGAACCAGAAAAAGACAAAAAGAAACCGTGGTATCGTCGCCTTTGGGAATATTTCTTCGGCGAAGAGGAAAAACAGGAAGAGGAAGCTCCAAGCCATCCGAAGTGGGCTGACACATTGCGCGAGCATATAGCCAAGTCGGTCGCGGGCGTCCAGGTCGGCGAGGTCGAACCGCTTGTCGGGCTGGATGTCGCGTCCATAGACGAGGAGAACCCCGAACTCGCACTCCTTATGGGGGGCATTGATCCGACCGATGACCAGAGCGAATTCTACAAACAGCTTAAGGACGCCTATTGCGACCGCGTCGCCGGAGCCAAGAAGATCACCGACAAAGGCATCGAATCGATTCATTGCGCCAGCCCCGACATCATTCTTCAAGGCGACATTGGCAGCGGACGTACGGAAGTGCTTATTGCGGCCGCGTTGTATGGCGCCCTCGCGCGCGGACAGAACGTCCTTTTCGTGACGAACTGCCAACGGCTTTCCGAGCTGGTCGTTGAAAAGATCAACAACCGGTTGCAGTCATTGCTGTTGCAGAATTACGTCCAATGCTTCCTGCTGTCATCATCGCCGTGGATGTTGGATGAAACTCAACGCGGCTTGCCCTGCATTTACGTGGGAACGCCTGGCGCGGTTGAACAGTATTTGTTCGACTCGCCAGGACGGATCAACGACACGTTTTCGCCCTATCAGCGCCGCTTTGTGCAGGAGACGGACCTGCTGTTATTTGATGACATAACTGAGCTGGACGTTGAAGTCCGTGCGCATTTGGTCTTTATCATCGACAAGTTGCGGCTCCTGTATGCAAGCGAAGATATCGTGCCGCAGTGTGTCTTTGTGACCCGGAGACTCCACAAGATTGGGTCGGCCAAGGTCATCAAGCGGCTCTTTGACGGCATTGAGGATGTTTTCAACGGCAAGAATCTGATCGTCCTCAGAAATCGTCCCGCGGAAAAGGGCTGGAAGCTGTCCATTCACACCAATTTTGCCGCCAAACCTGAAGAGGTCTGCAAAAAAGTCGTGAAATGGTGTCTGTTGAATCGCTTGAACGTCTTGCTTTACCGCAAGGGGGTCGGACGGGAATTCTGCACCGATTACAGGGAACGGATAAAGAAAGAGCTCTTGCAGGACAAGGCGAATCCTCCGCCACAGGATGTTTTGCAGAATCTTTCGAACCGTTTGTCCGTTGTTTCCTCCCTTGACGGCAGTGATGCGGAACTTGCGCGCAGCCAGTCCGCCGACGTTGGCGCCGTCTTGTATTTCCCCGAGCTGACAGGGGAATGCTGCATGGCAATCCGGTTGAATCTTGCAGGAGGCGAACCGATCTTCATTCGGATTCTCGAGTGTCCCGCCACTGTAGCGGAGTCATTGCCGGGCAGCATTCCCTTGTTGCCGAACAATACGGCCGTTCCACTTCGAAACGCACATCTGAAGAGCGTCATCCGGTTCATTCCGCAGTGCACGCCGATCAGGGCCGTTGTGTGGAACAATTTCGGCGTCGATGCGGGATCGGCTCGTATCGGCGGCATCCAGACAAAGGAAGCTGAAACGTGGATTTTCGACCAATGGCGGGATGAGCAGGATGCATTCATGGTTCAAGAGCGCGATTCTGCGATGTCCGACCGGATCGACCTTTCCGTTCTCCCTTCGATGGACGGGTACGATATCATCCGCACCGGGGATGGGCAACGTCTTGTGTTTGGCAAAGTGGAGAATGACGACTCCATCAAGGATGAATCGCACCTCCTGTGGATCCGTGACGCGAATAATACCGACTCGTACATCAAGGGGCTCAAAACCGACATTGCGCACGCGAATGTAATGACCTCCGCATACGATGGTGAGACTTATACAATCGACCGACTGGTCGCCATCGAGCAAGGCTCGGCGAAAAAGGAGTATCGGATTATAGCCAAGATGTGGAACGGTGACGGCAATGACAGGGAAATGCCAATCAAGACGTTTTCCTGGGAAGTTGAGTCCGTTTGCGCGCCGACTGCGGTTGCGCTCCACAACCATTTGGTGGAATTCAAACTGCCGCTGAAACGAAACCGCTATCGCTCAGTATCGGTCTCAATCAATGGGTTCTGCAGTTTTAATGGGCAAAAGCGTGGCGAGGATCCCGTTGACTTCAAGTACTCGGTGCGCTATGCCGGTTTCGCCCTATGCCCCGCGGGAATTGACACCCGGGTTATCGGAGCTTATACGCAGTCGACACTAGTCGGCAAATGGATGACAAGCCCGGAATGCGGATTCTCGCCTGTAGCCACCCATCTTTTCGCGGCGGCATTCAAACGGCTGTTGCCCGATCTCCCGTTCTTCGCAACGTGTCCCGTGTTCTTCACGAAGGATCGGCAGGACTCCGTGGCACAGGCGGTAATGTGGGTCATTGAGCCAATCAACAGCGGCGAAACGGCGTATCCCGTGCTTAGGGATGTCTTTACAAGTGCGCTCGACAGCGATGGGGGCGACATCATCCCTTCCGTCATCCAGATGGTACGGACGATGGCGGAGACGCTTAAAAAGCTTCACCATTCCACATCGTTCGTTTCCTATCTTCGCCTTCTTTCAGGCATCGCCTTCAACGTCGATGCCTACACCAAGGAGGCGCTCGATTCGGATCTTGCGGACACGCTGGCGTTGCTGGATTCGTTTGAGGAACGCATCAGGGGAACGGCCGAGGCTCCGCCAATTGTGCAGCCGCTTGTGCCACCCTCGATGCGGACAACTTGGATGACCAATCCCCGCCCAAAAGAGGACTTACAGGAGTTGCCCGCTGGAAACTGGAACGAAAAGCCGGTATTGTCCTATGCGAAGGACCTTGCGTTGGGCGGGGAAACCGATGGCGCCGTGGTCTGCAAATGGTCGTTTGAGGGACGGAAGTTCGAGTTCCATGTGGGCTTTGCGGAAGAAAAGGACAACCAAGAATTTGTCCGCACCTTTATGACATGGTCCGAACGCGCCGTCGGGGGAGACAATTGCGATGGCCGTGTTTACGCCGAATACGGGATTAACGACCCCTACCGCGAATATGTCAGAGATGTCGCCATAAGGTTGAGACAGATTTTTGACGAACAAGTGGCACCGTCGAATGACAACAAACGCAGGCTGGCTGAGTTTCTGCTTTACTTTGTGCAGAGCGGCATGGCGTATCGCCACGACCCCAAAAACAAGCGGAGCGATTGGCCTCGTTTCCCTTCCGAGACTCTCGCCAACGGAGCTGGTGACTGCGAGGATACTTCAATCCTTTACATGGAGCTCCTCCGCCATGTCGAAATCGGCAGCGCCTTGTTCTCCGTCCCAGGGCATGCCTGCGTAGGCGTAGCCGTACCAATGTCACGCACTGCGAATGGCGATGACCCGGTCATTTACGGATGGGCCGACAAGCAGTATGTTTATGCGGAAACGGCGATGGACAAGGGTAGCCAGACCGCGCTGGGAACGGATTGCAAGGGCGATGACGGATTAAGTACCGTGAGCCCTTCGTCAATCCAGCACGTGGTGCCGACGCCGAATGAAGTGGCGATGAGCGCAGCCCGGATATTGAATGTTTGTTCGTCCCGTTCAACGGCAACTGTTACGGTCATGGCGAAGGATCCGTCCCTGTCGGGTTCGGAAGTGGCGGTCGTCTGCTATGCGCGCTTCAACAAATTCGTGTTTGACGAACCTGCAGAGGGAACCTGCGTTTGCGTAGGAGGGCTGGTATTGCCGGTGAAGGACATTGGCATTGCCCGGGCTTGCAGCATACCTCTTGATGTTTCCAAAGTCGTCGGCAAGGGCAATTGGTGGCTCGATGTTTTCGTGTGCGATCCCCGCACAGGCAGTACATTGGGACACTTTGTCGGCGGAGAATTGTTTTCATGAGGAGGGATGACACGTGAGGAGGGAAAAACCATGAAATCGATTAAAGGGATTGCCATTTTCTGTCTCATGTCGGCCATGCTGCTGCTGACGGGGTGCGGAGAGAAGAAATGCTTCTTCGTTTCCACGGAAGGAGGGGCATTGGAAGCTAATGCGCCAGTTGTCTGGTATGACGCCTTCGTCGGCCGCGTAAACGCGCTCGACGAAGTGGCGGACGGAACAAAGGTGTCCATTCAGTTCAACAAGAAGTTCGCCAACGAGATTCGCGATGGCGTGGCCGGGCGCGTGGTGAACGATCCGAAGATATCCCCAAAGGCATTCGTGCTCCTTGTCGGTGGACGCGAGAAGGATCGCGCACTCGTGGCAAACGGATCCCAGATTCCGGAATCCAAGGCCGGCAGTGCGGTGGCCGAAGGTTTTTCAGCCTTTGTCGACTGGCTTAGAAACTCACGGACGGACGAACTTAAAATTGTAGGCGCTGCGCTTCTGCTGCTGGTGGTTCTCATTAAGTTCGTCGGCAAGATGTTCAAGTTCGTTCTCCTGGTCGGCGCCCTCTGTGCCATCGGCTACGTGTGTGTGACGGCAAACATCGACTGGGGCCTCTACAAGGAACGCCTGGTCGGCGCGAAAGCCACGGCCCAGGAAGCCGGAACGTGGCTTATGGAACATGGCGAGAAGCTGCAGACGATTCTCGAAACCGCTCTCGAAACGGACGAGTGATAAGGATAGCAGCACGAGGGTTTTCCCTGCATCTTCAAACGAACTGAACCACGAGTATGATTATCTTGCGGGAGTTGTGTTTTATCTGGGACGACCGTTGCATGACATGGGTGTCGGGAAACGAGTTGAACTCGTAAAATATGAACTTGCCCAACTGAAAGGTTCGACCAAGCATGAAAACCATCCGCGTATTCGTATCCGTCTCCGAAGACCTCGGGGATGTCAGAGCCGCCGTGCAGGATCTGCTCCTACAGCTGAACCGGCACTTTCTGCCGAGAGGCGTCGAGTTCGTGACAACGCTGCCGGCGGAGGGGCCGACGGACGGCGACCTCGCGCTGGCGCTCTACTGGAAGGACTTCGGAGATTTGCCCAAGGCTGATTTCGAGAAGGCCTACGAGTCGTTCAAGGCAACGAAGGCACCGATAATCTACGTGTTCTTCAAGGAGCCGGACGAGGGCATCACCGAGGCGCTCAAGGCGTTCCGCGATTCTTTCGCGGAGAAGTACGGACACTTCTACTGCCACTTCGAGACGGTGGACGCTGTGAAGTTCCAGCTGACGGTGCAGAGTTTTTCTTGGTTGTCTGGCGCGGAGACGAAAGAGGCGCTCAAGGTGGAAGGCGGGAAAGTGCGCCTGGGAGAGGAGACGGTGGCGGCGCTGAAAGACCTGCCATTCGCAAAGTTGAACGCCAAGCGGCAGTTGCTCCTGCGGCAGATCGACGATGCCGAGACGGAAATAGAAGAACTGGAGGAGCAGTCGTCGGAAGACCCGGGGGACACCGACTTGGAAGAGGCCCTGCGGACGGCACGGGTGAAACGTCACGACTTGAAGGAAGAACTCGACCAATACGACGGTTTCCTGTGCGAAACGGCCGTGTTTTTCGCCAAGGAGTCCACCCAGAAGTTGGACGCGCGTGTCAGGAAGGCCCGGGATTTGTTCGAGCGAGGGCAGGTGAGGGACGCGAACCGGCTTCTGGATCTGCCTGAAATGATTGAGCGGGACCGGCGCGACGCACAGTTGTTCAAGCAGGCACGCCAGGCGCGCGTCAACAATGTTCAGGCATTCGTGGCGAAAGCGAAGTTGGTCATGACGGACGCCGGTGTGACGATGCGCAAAAGGGTCGATGTCGCCAGCAAGGCCTATGACAACGCCATTCGCATAGGAAGGGAAATCCGCCTGGATGAGGGTGAACTTGCCGGAATCCTGTTTGATTACTCCTTTCTTCTGCAATCCCAGAAACGATTCCAATCTGCTCTTCCGCTGGTCGAGGAAGCCCTGGCGATTTACCGCCGGCTTGCAAAGAGGTTTCCGGATGAACAGGAGGAGAACGTTGCGTGGATGCTGAACAATTTGGCGTATTTGCAGCGTTCCCTGCAACGTCACATGGAAGCGGAACGGACCTGGGGCGAATCGCTGGTGATATGGCGGCGACTGGCGGCGAATGTTGCAGATTCCTACGCAGGGAATGCGGCATGGGCGCTGAACAACCTCGCGACCCTTCACTGTACCATGAACCGTTCGGAGGACTCGTTGCGAGAACATGGGGAGGCGCTGGCACTTTGGCGAAGGTTGGCAACATCTTCCCCGGAAACTTGTCAGACCGGACTGGCAACGACCTTGGGCAACTTAGCTTTTTTGCATTGGAAGATGGATTGCCCCAAGGAAGCCGAACTTGAAAATAAGGAGGCCTTGGAAATTTGGCGGCGTCTTGCGAAGGAAGAGCCTAACATATACGAAATGCAGGTCGCGTCGACACTTGTCAATCAAGCTCATGTGCTGTGGTTTTCGGACAGACTTGAGAAGGCAAAGAAACTCTACAAGGAGGCTCTTGGCATTATTGAAAAGCTGACGAAGGATAATCCTGAAGCACACGAAAGTTTTTGGGCGGCCATGCTTGACAATTATGCTTCTCTGCAGTGGGCGCTGGGACGACCAAAGGGGGCGGAAAGAAGATACAAATCCGCACTGGCCATCCGGCGGCGGCTTGCCGCGCGCAATCCGGAAGTTTACACGCGAAGTTTGGCCCAGACGCTGGGGAACCTCGGCAATTTGCATAAGAACACCAATCGCCCCAAGGCGGCAGAAGCGGAATATCTGGAAGCGTTGGATTTGGACAGGGCTTTGTCAAAGATGTGTCCGGAATCATATGAACCGTCTGTTGGGCTGGAGTTGCACTCCCTTGCCGAACTCTATGAATCATTGGGGCGGAATGAAGAGGCGTTGGCGATGGCCAGGGAGGCGGCTGATGTGTATGGGCGATGTGAAGAGCGGGATTCCAGGCAGTTCGCACATGATCTTAAAGAAGCGATGAAGCTAGTGCGCCATTTGGAAAAGAAGAGATGCCGTCCCTTCAAACCCATTTTCCAGAACACCCGCGATAAACGAATTACCTCCCAAGCGGACGGAACGGTCTGAAACAACAACGAATAGACATTTGGAGAGCGGACGATGAAGACGGTGAAAGTGTATGTGGCGGCGGAGGCGGAGGTTGCGGGGCTGGAGGACGATGCGGAAGCCTCGCCGGAGGACGCGGCCTTGCAGGAGGCGTTGCGCGAAGCGCGGGTGAAGCGACACAATCTGGAGGAGGAGCTGAAGCAGCACGACGGATTCCTCTTCAGCGTGGCGGTGGCATTTGCGAAGGCGACGGCGAAGGAGACGAGCGAGCGGACGCGGAAGGCGTGGGAACTGTTCCAGCAGGGGAAGGTGCAGGAGGCGAACAAACTGCTGGACTGGGACGTGCTGCAGGAATCGACCGAACGGAACCGGACGCTCTTCCGGACGCAGCGGGAGGCTTTCGAGCAGATGTTGGGCTTTATCGCAACGGAGCAAGCTGAACAGCTGCATGGCTGCGGGCGCTCCACAAAAGACATGACGGGCGAGGAGAAGCCTGTCACGGAACAACCGTGAAAATTTTTCATATTGCGCGAAAACCCTATCCAGTGCTACAATCATGGACAAGGCCGAAGAGTTGAAGAAGGAATTGACCGCCCCGAACGGCGAATAGACGAAGAACCCAGACCTAAGGAGGACAACCGATGCCACATGACATTTTCATCAGCTACAGCCGCCGCGACAAAAACATTGTCTCGCAAATTGTAAATGAACTAAAATCGAATCACCTCTCCTGTTGGATGGACACCGCCCCAGGATGTATTTCGAGCGGCACCCCCGATTTCTTCGAGCCAATCCGGGATGGGATTAGAGAGTCGAAGGTTTTTTTTGTTTTTCATTTCAGAGTCATATTTGACGAGCAACCCAGCGAAAAAGGAACTCGAGATTGCGCGGGAATTAGCGAAAGAAGGGTGGCCATTCAGGAAGCCAGGCCGCCCGTCACGCCGACCAACTCCGTGGTGTCTTGGAGGAGTCACCGCGTCCACGCGGAAGCGCGGACAGTTGTCAAACAGTCAAATAACTATCTTGGTCACAGTGTCAAAAGATATGAGTAGGAGGATGGACGTATGAGGAAGCGCTTTGTAACTGATCCGGAAAATCAGTTGTGGGATAATACGCACAAGAATAAAAGATACTCCAATAGAGTTTTCTCGTTGCTTGATTCTGATCGGGTTCTAGAGAAAGTCAAGATGAGTTTAAGGAATTCATTGAATTGCAATAGTGCTGTTCGCGCGCTTATCCCAGGTTGTGGATCCAATCCAAACTTGCAGGTGTGTTGTAGAGAGGTGCTTGGGAATCTTGTGACAATTGATGCATTGGACTGGAGCCAAGAGGCAATCGATATTTCAAAAGCGCAAACAGACAGACTTGGCATTGATGTGACATATTTCAGGCAAAGTTATTACGACTTATCATTAACTGAGTCTTCCTATGATGTTATTATTGTGTCAAATGCTATAGTTTCACAGTCAAATGCCAACAATGTGTTGGCGATGACAAATTTGGCGAAATTATTGAAACCTGGAGGGCATTTTATGGGCTTTTTTCCTTCGCCATTTAATATGCTGGACTATGCGCTGACTAATCCAAATGCACGAAAATGGATTACTAGCGGAACAGTGGATGTTGAGAATCGGATGATACATGAAGACAACTTTGGCATTCAGCGTTTTTTTTCTCCGCTAGAATTGTATAGGCTACTTAAGGATATTGATTTGCAAGTCGACGTATTTGAATTGTTTTTCTATGATGATCATCGGTTCGCAAGACAAATTTCAGAATTGTATCACCTTTCATATGATCCCGGTTTTTGTTTTTGGGGCTATTTTATTAACACAACGAAGAAATAGGAGGTTGCCATGTTTACGTTGATTATTGCAGTATTCTCCCTTGCGATTGCAATCATTTCTTTTGTCTTAAGTCTTAAGAAATATCAAAGAGATGGCTTTGCGCAATCTTATCTTTCAAATGAAAATCATATGATAGAGATTGAGTCAAGAATCGGTCAACATCCTAGGTTTTTACGATTTCATGGAATCGAGAATCCCGAAGAATTCCTCGCGGGTTTAGATATTGATTCCGAGGATTTTGCCTACCTTGTAAACAGTTTTACAGCTGGAGCAATATACTACAATACTGCCAGCCAATCATTAAAGGGTATAATATTGGCCCCTGGTTCGTATCGCTGGAGAATGTGTAAATCACCTGCCGTCAAAAAAGCTTGGCCTGCAATTAAGGTGTTATTGGCTGCTGGGGAGTATCGTGACCGGCTTGAGAGTTTAATCAATGAATAACATTGCATATCGGCGGTTGAACACAGACCAGATATCCAGTTTGAAAGATATGTGGCTACGGCTTAATGCCTATCATATTCCAATCGTGACGACATTTAAAGATAGGTTTAAGAACGTATCTTTTGAAGATCACGTACAGCAGCTGCTTTTAACTTCTGACTCGATTTTTGCATACACGGCAAATAAGAATGATCAGACTGTCGGTTTTATACTGGTTTTTACAAATGGAGATACGGCGGAAATTGATTCGATTTTTATAGAAGAAGCTTACAGACAACAGGGAATAGGCACGTCATTGATGCAATCTGCCTTGAAGGAGCTAAAAGGGGTCTATAATGAGATTATTATGAAAGTTGCCGAGGGAAACATACAGCCTTTTCATTTTGCCAATCATTTCAAAAAAAGGTATGTTCTTTTCCAGTATGATTACGCAGACACAGATCAGGACTCAAGTTATATTCGCATATAGTATGATATGGCATTCGCATGGGCAAACCTTTATTTCAGGAACAGTCCGCTATCGCTTGCACGGGAAAGGGGAAAACCATGAAAATCTTCATCGCATCGTCGAACGAACTTGAACACGAGAGGCTTGTAACCTCCGAGATATCGCTCTTCATGAACCGCCTGCTCTTCGACATGAGCTATGAAGAGCGCGTCGAACCTGAGAAGTGGGAATATCTTGATTCCGCGATGGGCGTCGAACACAAGCAGGAGGAATACAATCGGGCGCTTTCCTCGTGCGATGGCGTCGTAGTCCTATTCTGGCGCAAGTTCGGCGAATACACCGAAAGCGAATTCCTGACGGCGCTCCACGGCGCCCGATCTGGCGGCACGGTCCGCCGCCTTGCCGTGTTGTTCAAGAAGACGGACGAGGTGCCATCACCGGAACTCATGGTCTTCAGGCGGAACTGCGCCTCGGTTTTCAACATTGAGCCGGCCTTCTTTTCGTCCGATGCGGAGCTTCGCGCCCAGTTCCTTTCCCTCGCATTCGACCTTCTCCGCGACAAACATCCTGGTTTCACCGTTCCCGACGATGCCACCCTAACCCAATACTGCCTGAAATAGGACTGTCGCAATGAAAACCATCCGTGTCTTCATCTCCGCTTCCAATGACCTAGGCGATCTCCGTCTGGCCGTATACGATCTGCTCGTCCAGATCAACCGATTCTTCAAGCCCCGCGGCATCGAGTTCGTGACGATGCTACCGACCGAGGAACCGGCCGACGGAGACCTTGCCGTAGCATTGTACTGGAAGGACTTCGGTCCCCTGCCCCGAACGGACTTCGAACGCACATACGAGGCGTTCAAGGAGAAGAATGCGCCAAAAATCTATGTCTTCTTCAAAGACCCGGACGCAGATATCACCGAGGCACTGAAGGCGTTCCGCGATTCTTTCGCGGAGAAGTACGGACACTTCTACTGCCACTTCGAGACGGTGGACGCTGTGAAGTTCCAGCTTGCCGTGCAGAGTCTGAACCTATTGCCAGATTCGCAGGCGAAAAACGAACTCCGGGTTGCAGATTCCACCATCGTTCTCGGAGCTGAATGCATCGCCTCCCTGGACAGCCTGCCCTTCGCGAAGCTGAACACGCAGAGGCAGTCGCTTCTCCGCCAGATTGCCGCAGCTGAACGGGAGATCGCCGATTTGGAGGAGGCCTGCCGCAAGGCTCCGGACAATGAAACGCTGGCGGAGACGCTCCGTTCCGCTCGCGTGCGGCGCCACGGCCTAGAAGAGGAATTGAAGCACCACGACGAGTACCTGTTCGCGTCGGCCGTGTTTTTCGCCAAGGAATCGGCGGGACGGATGGACGAGCGTGTGAGGAAGGCCTACACGCTGTTCGAGAGGGGAAAAATCCAAGCGGCGAACCGGATTCTCGACCTGGAGGAGCTGGTGAAGAAGGACGAAATCGACAAGCGATTGTACGACGAAGCGCTGAAGTCAAGGGAGGCGAGGCTGGAGGAATATACCCTGATTGCCGAAATTGCCCTGTCCAACAGCAGCCTTCCCGAGGAGGAGCGGAATGCCCGGGCGCGGGAGGCCTACGGGAACGCCCTTCGGGTGGGGAAGGAAATCAGATGCAAAGAGGACGAGCTGGCCGCAATTCGGGAAAAAATGGATGCGATTCCCCTGTGATGACGGCGGTGCACAGGATGCAGGGGACAAGATGAAGACCATTCGCGTATCCGTGAAGGTTTCGGACGGGCTGGAAGAGACGAAGGCGAGCGTAACCGGCGGATATCAAGTCAAGTGAGGAAGATGATGAGTTTCCGTAAAAATCTCAAGATCCTTTGGAATGACGTTTCGTTCAACCGAAGTGTCAAGATGCTTGGCATCGTGATGTTGACGGCCGTATTGCTTTTCATCGCACTTTGGTTCTTTGGCAGTGGCATAAAGGCGGAAGTCTATGAGGGCAAAAGCGGCGGGCATCCGATAAATCTCCTCGAATACACGTTTTGCGTTTTGGGGGCAATCGATGGCTACCCCGAGACGCAACCTGTTTATGCCCTCTATTCTGCATTTGTCCGCCTGGCCGGCGCCATACTGATCGGAGGCGTGATAACGTCCTTCCTGTGCACGTTGCTCGATCGGTATTCCGACATGACGCTGCATGGATTGATGTACAGAAAACTGTCAGGCCATACGATAATTGTCGGCTATGGCGTGATAACAGACGATTTCATCAAAAGAGTTCTTCATGATTGTGAGGATTTCGAGTCCTGGTATCCTGACAGGCCACTGTTCGGCAAACATAAATCTCAGCCGGGGAAGGTCTTGCTCTATACGTCCGACGATGTCGTAAAGGTTCGTGAATCCTTGGCGAACCTGTTGCCAAAGAAGCTCGCCAAGAAAATCGAGTTTGTTTCTGGCGAAATGGATGTGGCAAGCCGACCGGATGAAATTTGCGAGAGGCTATGTCTGAAGGAAGCAAGACGAGTTTTTGTCCTGGGGGATTACGTCGACGCCGGTGCGGGAGATCTGCGCAATCTGAACCTTGCGAAGGCAATGGCTGACTACCTCCGCACTAGGATTTCGATCGCCGAAGAGAACCCATTTCCGATTTATGTGCAAATGGAGGAATCCTGTTCATTTGATGTGATCAAGAAAATGGATTTCGGATTTGACGCGAAAAAGGTGATGTTGATTCCGTTCAGCATTGCCGAAAGCTGGGCCCGAAGTGTCTGGGGCGATGTGGTTTCACAGTACGAACCGCTCGATTTTCGTCCCTTGCGGGATGGCGACTACGTGCATCTGGTAGTTGGCGGGTTGTCGAATTATGGGTGTGCCCTTGCAATCGAGGCGATTCGGGTGGCACATTATGCAAAAGGCGAGAAAACGCGCATCACACTTGTCGATCCATGTCCTGGTAGATGGCGGAGACTTGCTTCGTGCTACCCTGGCTTGAAAATCCTGCCCGACATGGAAATTGGCTATCTCCAAGGCGATCTTCAGTCGGATGCGGTGAAACTCATTCTTGCCCGCGAAGCGACGAATCCGCATTGTCTTCTGACGGTTGCCGTTTGCGACGACTCCCCTGACTCGGCCCTCGATACCGCCCTGAACCTGCCGCGAGAGGTCTATCCCCAATCTAAGGATTATGCAAGTGAACACATTCCTCGGATTCTTGTTCGGTTGGAGCATAGTGGCTCCATGAGGTCCAAGGAGGAATTAGGTCATTTCCTGTCTGGACCCGAAACTAGATATGCATGCGTTCAGCCTTTCGGCTGGCAGGAACAGAGTGTGCCGGCCTGGTGCTTGCAGCGTTTCTCGGTTTTGGCCGGATCATGGTTCTACAAACATAAGGATTGGGAGAAAATATTTGTCAATGGCGAAGTGGACGACATCGATCTTAACGGCATGCGCCGAGAGGCTTTCGATCTTTACAAGGAAACGGCGCTGAGTCTTCTCTGGGCGAATGTCTATACGCTTGACAGTCTTTCGACCGTTTTTCGACAACTTGGCTTTAAGGCTGTCCAATCGGATGAGGAACAGGATTTCAAGCGCAACTTGCACGCCAGTCGTTCGGCTTATGACAAATTACGAGGCCCTCTTCTTCGCGATTTCGCTCGTGCCGAACACAACCGCTGGATGGCCGACCGCATCCTCATGGGGTATCTTCCGCATGCCACAAAGGACAACACATACCGGTGGCATAACTGTCTCATCAACTTTGATGGGCTGTCTGAG
>JAEEGL011360309.1_pt1 | contig 24291 bp, 10 predicted proteins | sample 9134231 | NCBI WGS metagenome assembly JAEEGL01 (sample SAMN16246548, study PRJNA631951) | gut metagenome | biome: gut microbiome; feature: rumen; material: fiber-attached | host: Bos | place: Iran: Karaj | collected 2018-10
TACTATTATATTATTATTATTATTATAATGATTTGATTCAATTGTATCTTCATCATTTAAACTCATATTAGATTTTAAACTATTAATTTTTGAAATTTGTTTATTTTCTGTGTTTGAAGATTTTTTGGAATTTATTGATGAATTTATTGAGGAAGTATTATATATTTGAATATTTTCATTTTCATTTTGTTCTTTTATTTTTTGATTATTATATGATATATTATTTAAATTTAAATGAATCATTTTTATATGATTTATTGTTTCATGATTATTTTCTGTATAATATCCTTTTATATTATTATTAATTGGTATTATGGAACAATTATTTTTTGGTGAACTCATTTTTTAAAAATACAATTTAATTTAATTTTTAAAAAATGTAAATATATTATTTATTAAATTAGAAATCATTATTAAATAAAAAAAATTAGATTTAATAAAATAAAATAATTAAAAAATTAAATGAAACTTTAAATTCAAAAAAAATAAAAAAGCAAAACAAAATGGATAATTCAAACATTGAAATAAATGACATAGAATTAAACAAATACCTTCAAAAATATTTTATATTAAAAAATACATACATAATAAATAGTATAAATGAAAATTTATTACTTAAAAAATATAGAGCTTTATCAGAAGAAATAAAATGTCCAATTTGTAATGAAATTCCCTTATATCCAATTTCATGTGAAAAATGCAATAAAGTAATGTGTAAATTATGTTCAGAAAAATTAAATAAATGTCCTTTTAATTGTAAACCTTTTAATATTAAGCCAATTAATAAAACTTTACAAAATATGTTAAATACTTTTATTTTTAAATGTTTATTTTATGAAAGAGGATGTGATGAAAAAATAAAATATAACAATTTTTTATCTCATATTAATAATTGTTTATTTCAAGAATATAAATGTAATATTCCTGAAATTAATTTTGAAGGAATGAAAAATGAATGTTTTGATTATATAATTACTAATTTTTTAAAAAAAAATTTATGTCCTTTTTGCAATTATGAAGTTAATTATATTGATTTTAATGAGCATATTAATCAATGTGAAAACTTATTAGAAAATTGTAATGAGTGTAATTTAAAAATTAAAAAAAAAGATATGAGAAAACATTTAGATAATGAATGTCAAGAAAAAATTATTAAATGTCCTAAATGTGAAATTTATTTAAAGAGAAAAGAGTTAGAAAATAATCATAGTGAAAAAAATTGTTTAGAATACCAATTAATTAAATTAAAGGATAAATTAACTCAAATTGATAATGAAAATAGTAAATTAAAAATAGAAAATAAAACTTTAAAAAAAGGAATTGAAGAAATTCAAAAAGAAAAAATTAATAATAATGAAATTAAATAGTTTATTTATATAATAATTAAAAAAAACATTATATAATATTAAATTCAATTTTTCAATTAAAAATATAAAAAATAAAATAAATTTAAAAACAAAAAATAATATTTAAAAAAATAATTAAAGAAAAAAAAAAAAGAAAACAATATGTTAAAAAGAACAAATAATATTTTAAAACCAGAAAAATCTAAATACTATTTTATGAATCATCTACATAATTTAATTCAATATTTTTATGTTATTGGTTTAGATAATAAAACAACTTCAAAAATGTCTTTTTATAAAAATAGTAATTTAATACTTAAACCAACAATAACAACAAAATACCCAAATGTAAATTTACCATATTTAAATATCCCAAATGAAATAGTTATATCTCATTGTTTTCCAAATGGTTTTAAATTATTAGAAAAAAATAATAATAATATTCCTCAAACTGAATATTTTTTTTTTTCAATTGACAATCCAAATCCTTTAGAAGAATATAATAATTATAGACATGAAAAAATTCATTTTTCTTGTTTGTTATTTTATGAAGATATTAAAACTTATTATAAAATTTTTTCAATGAAAAATTGTGATTTTGTAAATGACTTTTTAGTATTTTCAAATTATATTCCTAAAATAATTTGTTTTTGTTCATTTTATCCTTTTTATATTGAATATATTAAAATATTACAAACATTAAGAAATTATATTAATGAAAATTTTGATAATGGAATTGAATTTCCTATTGAAAATTATATTGATTCTTTAATATTTAAAATTCCAACTCCACCTAAAGGAATTTTTAAAATTAATGTTCAACTTCTTAATTTAAATATTAATTTTGAACAAAAATGTCCTAATGAAATTCCTTTACCTGAAGTTGATTTATTATATTTATTTCATTATTTTACTATTGAGAAAATATTTTTAATTTTAAAATATATATTACTTGAATACCCTATTTTTATTTTTCATAATAATAAATATGAATTATCAAATATCATAGAAGGATTAATTTGTTTAATTTTTCCTTTTAAATATCAATATTCAATTATTCCTATTTTACCTATTGAACATTATTCGTTAATAAGATATATAAAATGTTTTCTTATTGGAATTAATGGAAAATATTATGAAAAATATTTTTATGATAATAAAATTGAAATTAGTGATAAAAAAGTAATTGTAATTAATTTATTTAAAGATAAAAAATTATTATATGATATTAATAAAATTGAACCTAATATTAAAAGACCTGAAATTTTTTTAGAACAAATTTCTGCTTTTGAACAAAATTATGAAATTGAAAAAGAAATTGAAATTAATTTACCTGAACATTATACTGAAAAAACTTTTAAAAGGATTAGACAATATTTTTTAACAATTAAATCTACTAATGTCCGGAAAAATCAATTTAATGAAGAAGTAAGAAAAATAATGTTTTATTATTATGTTTCTTTATTTGTTGAATATCAAAAATTTATTATTAAATCTGAAGATATTTCTCAAACTTTATTTGAAAAATTTTTAAAAGGAAAAATTGAATTAAATGATATTTTTAATTCAAAATCATTTCTAGAAACAATTTCTAAAAATGATATTCCTTTTTTTTCTACTTTACTAAAAACAGAAATGTTTAAAAAATTTATAACTAAAAAAGTTTTTCCAATTACTACACAAGATAAATTAGATATTTTATTCTTTGATGAAAATGTAAATAAAAAAATTAATAAAAATCTCTTTTCAAAAAGTATTTCTACTCCTTTTTTAGACTTTAAATTTGACAAAAAAGTCATTATGATTAATATTGAAAATAAAAACTTTAATAGAGAAGAAAAAATTTTTTTATCAACTGAGCAAGGAAAAAAAAAAGCACTTGATTATAATCAATTAATAATAGATAATAATACATATATTTCAAATAATAGTATAAATAATAAAAAGAATAAGTTTTTAGAACAATTTATTAATATTCCTTCTTTTAAAATCAAATATTATGGTTTTCCTAATTTATTATATGATAATATTTTCTTTAAAAAAGAAGATAATAATTCTAATAATTCATCAAATAAAGAAATTGATTTAAATGATATTTACAAATTGAATCCAGGAAAACTTTTTATTTTGTATCAAAATATATCTGAAAAAATAATTGAAAATGAAATAATTAAAAAGAATTATGAAATTTATGATTATTCATTAAATAATATTTCTTTAAGACCTAATATGAGGAATTATATATTATTATTATGGTTAAAATATTTTTCTTTATCTTTTTGGTATATTATACCTATAGAAAGAAAAATAAGATGGGATGAAATAAAAAAAGTATTATGTTCTTGTTCTTTTATAGATGAAAATTTATATATTTTAATTTTGAGAGTTATTTTAACTTATGGTGATATTAATATGGTTATTGAATATTTTGAATTTATGAAAAAAAAATCTTATCTTATTTACTTACTTTTAAAGATTAAATTTTCAATTGAAAAAAAGACAAAAAAAATAAATAATAATATTAATGATAATTTAAGTAATAATAATGAAATGGAAAATGAAAAAAAATTAAAAAGATCATTAACAAAAAGTACATTTAAAAATGATAAAGATAAAATAATATTTGAAACAAAAATAAAATGTCAAAATTGTAATAATGAAATAGATTTATTAAATTTAACTACAGATTTTTCAAAAATGGATTTCAATACAAAAAATTTAAAAATAAATTGTAAATGTAATAATACATTTTTAGCTTCAATGAATGTAAAAGTTCAAAGTAATAATGGAGAAAATGTTTACTATGAAAAATTTAATTTATATACTCCTTATTTTTTATATAATTTAAATTGGGAAAAATCAAATAATAAAATAAACATTTCATCTTTTTCAACAGATTATCCAGAAAGATTTTGGAATGCAATTTGGTATTTTTCACTTCAAAATTTATCATGTGATTTTTTAATTCCTTATAAAAAAAGTAATGAATATGAAATACAAAAAGTTGAAAGTTTAAATTTAGATAAAAATGATTTTGAATTATATAATAATATAAAATCTAAAACTAATATTGATTATAAAATTGAAGATAATGTTAATATAAAAAAAAAACACTTTTTATCTTTGGATATTCCTATTTCTAGAATTAAATCAAATTTCGAAATGAATAAATCAAATAGAAAAGGTATAAGTGAAAGAAATAAAATGAAAAAAAAATCTGAATATAAAACTATTAAAAGAAGACATTTAAAAAGTGTTGATATTAAAGATAGTAATATAAATGATTATAATATTAGAGAAAAATTAGATATTTTAAAATTAGAAGGAGTAATTAATATTAAGGAAATTAAAGATATTAGTATAAATAATTTATCTTATGAAAAAGTTGATGAAAAATAACAAAATAGTTATAATAAATGTTTTTATTTATTTTATTTAGATTAGTTTTATAATATTGATTGAAAAAAATAGCTTTTGAAAAAGAAAAATAATATTATGATTATATATATTATTTATTTAAAAAATATAAATGAAGAAATTTAATTTTAATTTAATTTATTTTTTTTTTGATTTAATTATTTTATTTTTGTTAATGCAAAAATAATATTTTAAAAAAAATGAAATACAATTATATTTTTATATTAACATTGATTCTTCTTATATCCAAATGCAAATTTCAAGATTCAAAAGGAAAAGAAATTGAAGAATCAAAATCAAAAAACAAAACAGAAGGAAATGAAGATACAAATAGTAAAAATGAGGAAAATTCTAAAAAAAATGAAGAAAATGGAAAAAAAGAAAATAAAACAAAAGATAAAAATAACCTAAAAAAAGAAGAAAATAACAATGAAGAAGAAGAAGAAAAAATAAAAGAAACAGATAACCAAAATGAAGAAGATAAAAATATATATGGAACAAATGATGAATCTCATTTAATATATGAAAATGTAGAAGAAAATGGAGAAGAAGATATTGAAGATGAAGAATTAGATGAAGATGATTTAGATGATTTAGATGACTTAGATGAAGATTTAACAGGAAATTATGAAATAAAATATAATAAAAAATTCTTTGATGAAAGAAATTATAATAATGATGATGATGATGATGATAATGATAATGATAATGATAATGATAATGATAATGATGATAATGATGATAATGATAATACTAACAATAATGATGATGATGATAATAATAATAATAATGATGATGATGATAATAATAATAGAAATGATGATGATGATAATGAAATTAATGTAAATGATAATGTTATTAGTGATGTTATTTTTAATGAAGATACTTTAAATGGCGAAGATAAAATTGCAAGATTTTGGATTTATATTTTAACTTTTTCTCTTATTATTTTTATTATTTATTTTTGTTATAAATTTATTAATTGCTTTAATAATAATAATCATGATTCTTATCGTGTTGGAAATTATTATTCTTCTGAAAGAAAGAGGATTAATCATAAAGATGATGATGAGAATGTTATTTTGAATTACTCATAATAAATTTATTATAAACAAAAATTAAATTAAAATTTCTTAATATTAAATTATTATGTAAACTGTTTTTTTTGTAATTTTAATTAAATAAATGTAATTAAAATTATCTTCTTATAAATTTTTTTAGTATTATTTACAAAATATTTGTTTTTAATTATAATTAATAATTATAAAAATTTATTATTTTCATGGAAATTTAATTAATTTTAAAAATCAAATAATGTAATATTAATTTAAACTATGTATTATTTCATAAATAAAATTTGCTTTTAAATTTGAAATTATATGTATACTTTTTGTTTTTGATGATTTTAAATTAATAAAAATAGATTTAAATAAAACAATGAAGAAAACTATTTTTTTTATTTTGTTTTTTTTTTTTAAAACAAAAAGCACTAGTTAAAAAATAAACTTATATTTTTACTTAAATCTTCTAATTTTCATTATAAAAATTATAAATAAGTTTCAATTTGATATTTCTTTATTTTGGAAATTAATTGAGAATGAATATAAATATTTTATTAGAAATACAAAAATATTATATAAAAAGTTATTTTATGGAAAAATATATTTATTTTGTCTTAAAAAGTTCCTATTTAAACAATTATTCTCCTTCATAACTTTCCTTATTTTAATTTCTTTTTTATTTCTTTCAATAAAAAAAAATAATTTTTAAAAAAATATATAAAAAAATAAACAAATGATGTTAATTCACCAATTTATTTAAATATGCATATTCATTTTCAAAAATAAATTTTTTTTTCAAAAAATTAATATATAGGAATATCAATTTATTAATTTTAAAATCATATGAAGTTCATACTCTTTTTCCTCCTTATAACATTAGCAATATCAGATGAAACAGATGATTCTACAATTACTAATTTAAATGAAGGTATCCCAACATATTCAAAACTTCGTTTCAAATATGGAAACCATTCCATCAATAAACCAATATTCCACTTTTCTCCTGATTACGGTTGGATGAATGATCCTAATGGTTGTTGGTATGATAAATCAAATGGATATTATCATCTATATTTTCAATATAATCCACATGATACAATATGGGGAATGCCTTTATATTGGGGTCATGCTTATTCTCAAAATTTATTAGAATGGACTGAAGATAAAATTGCTATTAGAGCACCTGATTATGCTGGTGCTTATTCTGGTTCAATATATGTTGATGATGGATGTCTTTCTGGATGGTTTAATAATTGTGGAACTGATGATGGAGAAGCTAAATATTCAAATGCCATTGCAGCTTTTACTTGGAATTTAGCAAATTGGACTGAAGTACAATGTTTAAGTTATACTACTAGTAATGGTTCTGAATTTTATACACCAAGTAATTATTGTCCTGCTGTTGAAGATAATAGTACACAATTTAGGGATCCTCAAGTTATTAAATTTAATAATTCAACTTATATTATGAGTGTTGCTAAATCACATGAATATAGTGTATACTTTTATAATAGTTCAAATGCAAAGGATTTTCAATATCTTGGTAAATTCGGATTAGCTGGTTATTTAGGTTTTCAATATGAATGTCCTAATTTAGTACATTTGAAAAATTCTGAATCTTCTGAATATGAAGATGAAGATTCATATTGGGTTTTATTCATTTCAATTAATCCTGGTTCACAACAAGGAGGTTCATCAACTGAATATTTCTTTGGTCAATTTGATATAGAAAGTAGTACTCCTTATACATTATCTTTTCATTATACTACATTATTAGATCAAGGTAAAGATTTTTATGCAATGCAAATTATATATTCTCCACCAACTGATTTTACAGGAGAAAGTACTGCAAAGGGAATAACATGGGCATCAAATTGGCAATATACAAAAGTAGTACCAACAGATCCATGGAGATCATCAATGGCAATTCCAAGAGAAATCAAAATATCTCATTATATACCTGCTAAAACTTCAACACCAATTTTGCATCTTAAATCAAGAGCATTAATGGAAGATATTTTTGATGTAACATTACCTGTATATACAACTATGAATTCAGGAGATAAATATACTGATGAATCATTTACACAAAGAGCATATGGTGCATTAGAATTTTATTTAAGTTTCGAATCATGTGATGCATATACAGATCATGATCCTGGTGTACTTACATTATATTTAAGAGGAGGATCAATCCCAGAAGAATATTTAAGATTTGGTTTTAATCAAAAAGCAGATGCTTTCTTCTTAGATAGAGGTAATACTAATGTTAAATGGGTACATGATAATCCATTCTTTACTGATAAATTATCAATGACTGTTTATGGAACAGAAACTGGAGATAAACAGAATGGATATACTAAAGAAGGATATAATTCTACTAGTAATGAATATGAACAAATGGATGAAGAATGTAGTAATGTTAAATATACTGCTCATGTTATTATTGATAGAAATATTTTTGAAGTTTTCTTTAATGAAGATGAAGATAAATTTAGTTTTATTACTTCTACTAATACTTTCTTTTTCACTGGTGGTAATTTTATTGATACTATTGAAGTTGAGTATAATTTAGTTGATGGAAAATATGGATTTACAAATGTTCAATTGACAGCAAGACAACTTAATATTAAAAGTAAAGAAGATACATCTTCAGATACTACAGATGCTAGAAGAAGATTAAATAGTGATTTATAAAATCATTTATTAAATAAGGATTTTAATAAAGTTTAAATTTTTTAAAATTTTTTTTTTGAAATTGTTTTTTAATTTTTTTTTTAATAATATTTTTTATTTGAATAAACTTCTTTATAATCATTAATAATATTTTTTAAATCAATTTATTCATAAAAAATCTAATTAACATAAAAATTGTATTTTAAGACTTATTAAATAGTTTCATATCATTGAAGAATATTAATATATATCATATAAAGATTAAGGATAAAAATCATAATATTGAAATATATGAAAAACATAAATATTTTTGATTATTAAAAGTAAAATTAAAAAAAGAATATAATAATTCTTTGAAACAAATAATACAATAATAATTTATAGGAAAAAATAAAAGAATAAATTAATAGTATCATTTTTGATAATTAAAAAATTTTAAAATTCATAATGAATTGAAATCTTTTGAAAAAAACTATTATATTTTTATACTATATTTTTGTTTGAGAGTAAACATGATATATTAAATTATATTCATTAATTAATTTTTTTATATATATCAAAGATATAAAATATGAAATTCATTTATGATTTTTTTTTGAGACTTTTAATGTTATATATATTTTTTTATTTTTAAAAGATATAATAATAATTAATAATGATTTTTAATTAAGATTTTGTATAATAAAAATCTTTTAAAATATATTTAATCTAAATTATTTTATATTTAAGTCAATTTCTTTTAAAAGTGAATAAAATACTTTTTTAAATTCATTATATTAATAAGATACTCTTTCATTTTTTATAAAAATGGTTTTTTAATTCTTAAGATTAAAATATAAATAAAAATCTTTGTTCTATTTTTAAGTATTTTGAAAAAATTGAACTCCTTGATATTGAATTTAATTTGGCAATTATAAAAAAATCATAATATTAAAATAATTTCTTTTTTGAAACATAATTTAAATCTCTTGAAAATTAAAAAATTAAATATCTTTTAATTTAATATTTCGTCAAAAAAATAAAAAAAAAAAAAATGACTATATGTAAAATTTATTGAATTAATAATTAAAACAATAAATGGAATTTGAAAAAACAAATGAAGAAATATCAAAATTACAAGAAATAAATTCAAAATTATCATCTCAAATAATGTCACTTCAAGAACAAATGGAAACAATATTAAGAAAAAATGTAAATTATTTAAATGAACTTTCTGAAAAATCAAATAAAATATTTGAAATGCAAAAAACAATAGAAAACTATAAAAAACAAGAGAAAATTTATGATAATTTTAATCAATTATTTCCAAATAAAAATCCAGAAGAAATATTAAACGAAATAGAGTTACAAAATCAAGGGCATCATCAATTATTTTCTGATTATGAAGATTTAAGATTAGAATTAAAAAGAATAAAAATAGAAAAAGAAAATTATGAAAAACTATATAAAGAATCATTATCAGGAAATAATAATTTAAATGATTATAATGATGAAAGAATAAAAAATGATTTAAAAAAATATAAAAATAAAGTTTATGAATTAGAAGATGATATTGAAAAATTTAAAGATTATAAAAAAGAAAATGAATATTTACATAATATGCTTTTTCAAATATACAATTTATTATTTGATACATTTAGATTAGATAGAAATATAAAAATAGATAAAAAATATAATTTTATTAAAGAAGAAGATTTTAAACCAAATATTTTTTGTAATCCAGAAATAGGAAGTTATGTTAAATTGATGATTAAATCAATGAAAGAATCAAGTACTGGACAAGAATTAAGAGAAACAATTGCTTTTGCTAACATGTTGGTTAGAAATTATTTACCAGATAAATTAAATTTGAGATATAAACCTGTTGAAATATTAAATGAAATTAAAAATTTAGTTGATGATAATTGTGAAAAATTAAAAAAAATTGAGGGAAATTATAAATTAGTTTTGGAAAAAAATAGAAATTTAGAAAAGGAAATTAATATTATGAAAGGAAAAGTGAAAAAAGAAGAAATTAAATTTGAAAAATATCAAAAAATTGTTGATAAAATTGTTTCTAAAGATAATAAACAAAATAATAAAGATAATAATAAAAATAATAATAATATGAATAGTAATAGTAATAGTAATAGTAATATTACTAAAAATAAAAATAAAATTCAATATAGTGTTGAATGTGGGAGAAAAAAAATTGTTCCTAGAGAAAAATATTTTATTAATGCTTTTCAGAAAGAAGAAGAAAAAAAAGTTAATAAAAAAAATTTGAGATATAAATTAGTTAAAGGAAAAGATACTGATATAAATGAAGGTATTGTTTATAAAGATCAAAAAATTTATATGTATACACCAAAATATGATGATAATGAAGAATAAAAATTAATTAATTAAAATAAAATAATAATTATAAATATAATATTAAATAAATTAATTATATATTTATTTCAGTTTTAATTTTATTAATAAAAATAATATTTTTATTAATTTATATGATACAAGAATAATATAATTTAATTAAAATAATAATTAAATTTAATTATTTTTTTTTTTTTATTGAAGAAAAATTATTTTCATTATTGAAAATAGCCAAAAAAAATATTTTCTCTTTCATGATATGATATAATATAGATATTAACAAGATTAAAGTTTAAATAATAAATATTCATGCTTAAAATTATTTTCTTTATTAGTATTGATTTTTTATAAATAAACAAAATTATAAAATAAATTTTTCATTATCCAAGATAATATAAAAGATGATTTAAATGATATTATTTATAAAAAATGACAGACTATTCTTATTTAGAAATAGAAAATGATGATTATGAAAAATTAAGTAATAATATTGATGACAATCCTTTAATTAATTTCTTTGTAGGTGATTCATGTGGTTTAGGTGGTCAATTTGGTTGTGATGATGATAATGATATATATAAGGAAAAAATCGAATTGAAAGAAACACGTCAAACTGAAAATGAAGAAGAATTAAATAATTGTAATGTAGAAAATAATAATTCAAAAGAAAACTTAATTGATTCAATTGAATATATTCCAGAAAAAATAAATATAGAAAAAAAAGAAGAAAAAAAATCTAAAAGAGGTAGAAGAAAAAAAAACGAAAAATTTGCCTTTGAATGTTATAATGGAAAAACTATCGAACATAATAAATTTAAACCAGATAATATTCGAATTAAAATAAAAACTCATTTTCATAATTTTATTATATCATTTTTTAATGATTTTATTAAAAATCGTTTCAAAATTCAAAGATTTAAATTTAGGAAAATATCTTATGAAATTACAAAAGATGTTACTGTTAAAAATAATGAAAAATTAATAAAAATGACTTTAGGAGAATTTCTTAGTCAAAATATATCTAAAAAATATAAATATCATTCAGATCAAAATGAAAAAACTGTTTTGACTCTTAAAAATATGGTTAAAAGTAATTTTGATAAAGATTTATTTAATATTTACTATTATGATTTTTATAATAATTATTATATGTCATCTAAGAAAATTGAAATTTCTGAACAATATGGAATATCAAAAAATACTGAATTTTTTGTTGATTTTATTAAGAAAATTGATAATGAAAAATATGTTAAATCAATTGTTGATATTGCTAATAATCATTTTATTCAATATTTTAATAGAAATGACACTAATATAAATAATAATAATAATTTTTTGAATGAAAATTATGAAAATAATAATAGTTTTTTAGAAAAGAAGAGAAAAAATGATAATAATATTATAGATGAACTTAATATGTATATAAACTTTAATCATATAAATAATATGATCCTATCCTCATTTGAATTTGAAGATTTTAACAAAAATTAAATGTTTTAAAAGCAAATATAATTATAATAATCTTTTGATATTGTTATAAATAACGTGTTATAAAATTTAGATATTAATCATTTTATTAAAGATAAAAAATGTAAAAATTAATCATACCATAAATTTAAAATTTTTTTCTTTTTTTATTTTATAAAATATTATTTTATTTAGCATTAAATATATATTAATTTACATTAAAAATTAAAAAAACTTTAATATTATTAATTATAATAAAACAAAATTAATGAATTAATTGATAAAAATAAATAAAAAAAAATTCTGAAATAAAAAAATAGTTTATAGAAAAAGAAAATCTTTTAAATAATAAATTAATTTTATTAAATAACAAAAATTTATTTAAAATTAAATTTTTAATTAGTTAAAATTAGAATAAAAATGATATTATCATAATAAGATTAGTTATAAGTTTGAAATATAAACTCATTTTGAATAAGAAATTAATAAAAACATTTAATTTTATATTTATTTATTAAAAAAAATACAAAAGTTATTATTTCAAAAAAAAATTTATAGATGCTGTTTTTAATTTTAATTAATTTCAATAATCATAAATAAATTATAATATAAAGAAACCCTGTTTTCAAAAAAAAATTATTAAATTTAAAAAAAAAGATATAATATATATTATGGATTCAAAAGAAGAAAAAAATGAAATCATAAATTCAAATTCAAAAATAAATATCTTTGAAAACACAAATCAAGATTCAAATTCAAATGAAGAGATAAGATGGTCAATTGAAGAAGAATATTTTTTTTTTGAAGTTCATTTCTTAATAGGTAATAAATGGACTTTTTTAAGTAGATTTTTTCCAAATAAATCAGCAAAACAAATAAAAAATCATTTTTATTCTTCTATTGTAAAAACTTTAAGAAAAATATTGAAAAAAAAAATTGATAGTGAAATTAAAGATATGATAGTAACTTATTATTCTTTAATTTATCTTAAACAACTTTTTACTAATCCTCAATATTTATATATGATTAAAAATAATATTAATGATGAAAATTTTGGAAAAAAAAATGTGACATTGAAAAAATTAATTATTTCAAATAATATTGATTTAAAAATGATTGAAAATTATTTAGATAAATATGAAATATCTGTAAAAAATATTATTTCAAAACAATTAAAGTTAAATATTGATTTATCATTAATAAAAATTGATGTAATTTTTAACTGTTATATAAAAATGAATTTAGTTTTAAAGAGTTGTAGTATTTTAAATTATGAAGGTCTTTCCTTAAATGATAGAACAATACTTGAAAATTTTATTGATTCTATATTAAATAATAAAAAAGAAAAAGAAAATTAAAAAACTTTTTTGATTTTTAAGTAGGTAAAAATCATTAAGTTTAATATAAATCATAATTTGTAAATTCTCAATCAAATTTATTAACATAGTTAAAAAATAAAAAAATTTATTTTTGATTTTTGAAAATAATTTATATAGTTTTGTTTTTTGTAATTAATTCATCAAATTAATTATCAAATTGAAAAAGGAATAATTTGGTATTTAATTTTATGTTTTAAAATTTAAAAACCTATAATTCCAATAAATAAAATATATTCACAATATACTAAAAATCTTTAAAAAAAATATTTTTTAAAATAATTATTTTATAAGTATATTGAACATTAAAATTCAATTAATAATTATAAAAATTATTTATAAATTAATAATATTTAGTTTAATAATCATTAAAAAAATTGTTAATTTAAAGAATAATATTAAGAAAATGTAAATTAAAAATTATGAAATTTTCATATGAATGTTTATAAATTTATTTGAATGATATTTAAATTTTTATAAATTAAACAAATTTTTTATAGTAAAAAAATAATAAAAAGAAGTTTCAAATAATTTTCATATATGAATTAAAAAAAATTAATTTGGTATTTTAAATTATTTATTCTTTGAAAAATATTTTAAATTTCTTATTATTATATACTAAATATTCATTAAAATTAGTACCAACTTTTATTAAAGGTAATTCATTAATTTCTTCATTTTCCTCTTTTTGAGCAATGAAATTTCCTTTCAAATCAAATAATAAAAATTTTTTTTTAATATAAATAAGAAAACAAGGAACAGGAGTCATAGATAAAAAAGAATAAATTGGAATATTATTTTTTAAAAAAACCGAAGAAACTAACTTTATATTTGGTAATGTATATATATTAATAAAACAATCATCAGAACAAACAATACACATATTTAATAATGAATTTGAATTAATACAATTTATTTTTTTATTATTATCATGTATCTGTTTATATAAATCAAAATATCTATTTTTGATAAATATTAATAAACTTCCTTTTATTGTTCCACAATAAATAAAATTATATTTTTCTTCTAATTCAATATATGTTATTACACTTTTATCAAAAATTTCTTTTTTTTCTTTAATTAATTTTTCTATTTCTTCAATTGATTCTCTATTATTTCCAATTTTTATTTCTTTATATCCTAGTTTAATTTTATTATTTTTATTTGAAATATTTTTATTAGTAATATTTTGATTATTACTAATATCATTATTATCATTTTTAAATGGAAAAAGATTTTCAATATTATTTGTAATTAAATTAGAAATTATATTATTATTATTTTCATTTTCTTTAAATTTAATTGAAGCATAAGATTCTTTTAAATTCTTCATTTGAATTTCATTATTTATTTTTTTTTTATTAATTTTAGTATCAATAATTTGAATTGGATTTTGTCCAAATTCAAAAAAATCTAAACAAGATTGTAACTCATCATTTTCTCTTAAAATTTTTTTCCTACAATCAATAGATTCCCAATAACTATAATACATATATAAATTTCCAATATTTTGTGCTTCTTTTCCTCTTAAATAAAAACCAAAAATTAAATTACACCATTGTTCAATATTAATTAAATTACTTTCTAAAATTTCTCTATGTATACAAATAAATTTATAAATATCATTATTACACCAATCAGGTAAAAGTGTTTCTTGGACTTTAACTTTTTCATTTTCTTTTAAATTTCTTAAATTAAATAAAAGCTCATATGTAGTATTTTCAATTATTTTTGGTTTTTGTAATTTTCCCATATTTAAATTATTAATATTAATAAACATTTCAGGTAAATAAAAAAATTGAGGTATTAATTCTCTTAAATCTGATTTTTCACTAAAACAACTATTAAAAGTTTTATCTAAATTAATAAATAATCTATCAGGAGCATCAAAACCTTTTCCTTGTATTTCAATTGCAGATAAAGTAAATGGGAATATTTTAGTTAAAAAATGAGAAACATATGCTGGATTAGAAAAATGTGAACCAAAAATATAAGGAATATCTTCAGCATTTATTTTTGGATCTAATAATAATTTTTCAAAATCATAATTTGAAATAATTAAGTTTTTTTGTTCTTTATATGTATAATTTCTTTCTTCTAAGAAATATTTATATGTTGATAAATAATTTTTTTTTCGAGTTTTTGATTTTTGAGTTATTGTACTTAATCCAATTGGAATTGATAAATCTCTTTTGTTTTCATTTATTAATGTTTCTTTTGTTATATTTTCTCTATGAGTATTAGTTACTTTATAATTTGTTATTAACCAAGGAAAAATTGGATATTGTGCTAGATCATTTAATGATCTATTTGATAATAAATTTGATAACATTAAAAATTTTAATGTTGATATATTATTATCTCTCCAGTTTTCTATTACATTTATATAAGAGTCTAAAGTGTAATTTTCATTTTGTTCTATTATTTTTTTATTGTAATATCCTATGATTTGCACTTTTTCTTTTTGTGAAAAGCTGTTTTTTATTGGATTAAAAACTGGGAATTCTTGATTTGATTTCTTTAAATTTGAATTTTCTATTTTGTTTTTTAATTCGTTATTTTTAGATAATAATTTCTTTATAAAGTAATCTCTTTCATTTTCATTTGTAAAATTAAATAAATAAGATTTTGTCTCAGTAAATATTTCAATTCCACAATTTTCATAAATATAAACTTTTTTAAGGAAAAATTTAATATCAGAATATTTAATTAAAAAATATTTTTCTTTTATACTTTTATAATAACTTCCTCTACAAATCTTTTTAAAAGGTTTAATCCTTTCTTTATTAATCTCATAATTTAAAGAATAAAAAATTAAGTGTTCAGAAAATAATTGAATTTTACCCTGATAATGTATTATAGTAGTAACTAAACAAACATTAAATCCAGTAAAATATTTATCAAAAAATAATAATTTTTTATTATTTTTATAAGATAAATCAATCTTATAGAAATCATTTATATTATTAAACATTTTGTCTATAGTAAAATTTGTATCTTTTAAAATATAAGATTCATAATCTAAAATAGGAACAAGTAAAGGTTGAGTAAATTCACTTGTTAAATGAGAAGATTCTTTATATAATAATTTTTTATTATTATTATCAGTATTATTATTATTTTTATTATCATTATAAAAGACTTCAAAATTAGAATAAGGACCATTAAATGAAAATAATTGTTTCTTTATTTTTCTATAAGTGTTATTTAAATTTAATAATTCTATATATATTGGATCTTCAAATAATTCATAACATAATTGAAATAAATCATTTTTTATAATTTTATTTTCTGAATCAATTTGATATTTAATTGATGTTATATTTTCATTTAATATTTTATTACATAATAATTCAATATCTTTTTCATTTTCTATAATTAAATTTTGGTTTTTAATTTCAAAGAAATCGAAAAATGCATTATTTAAACTTGGTTTTTCTATATTATTTATATTATTAAATTGTTTAATATAATCAATAAGATATAAAAATATGGAATTATATAGATTTTTTATTTCATTTTCTTTAATAGAGAGTATATTAAATGCAATATATTTTAAATGATATTTAAATAATATTTTGAAAAAATCTTTATTATTATTATTATTTATATTAGGAGAAAATAATGAATTTATTTTTTTTATATTTGAGGAGATATATAAACAATTTGACAAAAATTTAAAATATGATTTTATAATTTCTTTTTTATTTTCTTCAACAATTAATTTAAAATAATAGTAAAAAGATAAATTTGAAAACAATGACATATTATAACTATCATTTATAAATGAATTTTTAAATGATGTTTCGATATCTTTAGAATATATTTTTATTGATGAAATTTTAATTGTTTTAATTTGATTATAATTATATTCAAAATCTGCTTTTAATATCATACAATTATTATCTAATTTCTGTTCAAAAAAATCAATTAATGATTCATTAAACTTTTTTAATTTGTTTGTATATATATCATCAATTTTGAAATTTTCATTTAAATCAAAAAATATACCTTTATAAATTTTCAAAAGAATTTTAAAAATAATATGATATTCTTCTTTATGGAAATTAGATAATTTTATGAATTCAATAATTAAAAAAATAATATCTAAATCAAATTCTTCCTTATAATATAGTTTTTTATATAATTCTCTGCAAAATTCATAGATTCCTTCAATCTTTGTAGATTTTTTAATGTTTTCATTATTATTCATTTCTTTTTCCAAATTAATATTGTATTTAAAGATATTAATATTATTTTCTTTTGATTCTTCAATAAATTCATTATTATTATTTTCTTTTGATTCTTCAATAATTTCATTATTCTTTTCAATTAAATATGAAATAAATATAAGTTCAACTAATAAATATTTAATATTTTCCTTTTTTTCAATAGTTTGATTTTTAAATATTTCTTTTAATTCTCCTAATAATTCTGATGATTCTCTTTTTGATTCTAAATTTTCTGGAATAAAATTATCTTGAAATAAATTTTTAAGGATATAAATTATAAAATTCGTTTCTAATTCTAAAGGAGTTAATAATTTTTGTAAGTCAATATTTTCATTTTTTATTAGATTTTTTGTCAAAAGAATTTTTTGAGGTATATTAATACTAAAAGGGTTAATAATATTTTTAAAAAGTTCATCATCATCATATTTTGATATTAATTTAAAAATATGATTCATAATTGATTCTTTATAATAGTCATATAAAAATTCATAATTATTAAACACTAAATTAATAAAAGAATTTAAAAATTCCCAATTTAAAAAATCTTCATAACCACTAAATTTATTATTTCCTTTATCTTCTTTATGATTATTATCTATTTTTTTTTCATTTGAATCATCTGTATTATTAGGTATTTCAAATTTACTATCAGATAAATTTTCTTTTTTAATTATTTTCATAATATCATCTAAGAATATATTTATAATTCCTGGATTATTATTATCATTTATTAAATGTAATATATAAATTTGATCTTTAATAGTTGCATTTTTATATAATAATCTACCTATTTTAATTAATGGTTCAGTTAAATTTTCTTTATTTAATTCAGAAATTTGAATGAAAAAATATATTGTATTTTTTAATAAAAGATTGAAATATTCACCTCTTAATAGCTGCGAATAAGTTTCTTGATTATTTATAGAAAGATTTTTATAAATTGATAAATTTAAAATAAAACTTTTAATAAACAAGTCAAAATTTTGTTGATTGAAATAATCATTTTCATAATATTGTTTTTTATCTTTATATCCTTGAAAAATTATTATATAAAAAGAATCAATAATTTGTGGAACTAAGAAATTAGAAATAAAAGAAAAAAAATTTGATTGCAATGAAAATTCAAAATCCATTATTAAATGTGTTGTTAAATAAAATAATTTTTTAATAATTTTTTCCTTATAATCATTAATATTTTCATAATTATTATAAATAAACTCAAATAAAGGTAAAAAAATATTTGCACCTCCATAAAAAAAAATATTTGTTTTTTCCTTCTCTTCAATACTATATAATGCATTTAATATATATAATAAATTATAAAATTCTTTCCAATTTAAATTATTTTTTTGATTAATTATTATACTTATTTTTCTTAAAATATAATTAAATTTGTCTCTATCTTTATTTACCTTTTTAGATAATAAATTGAAAATTTTTTCTATTTCTTCTAATAAGTTTTCTCCAATTTTTGAAAATAAATCAAATAATATTTGAAAAAATAATTTATTATTTCCACTTTTTATTAAATCTTTTTCATATAAATATACTAAATCATCAGGATTTTCACAGAAAAAATTATATAATATTTCTAAATAATTTCCGTTAGTTAATTCTTCTTGTGTTAAATTGTCTAATTTATTATAATATTGAATAATTTCTTTTTTTTCATCTTCTGTTTTTTGTTCTTTTTTTTTAAGTATTAATTTTATTTTTTCATCCATTTAATTTACAATAAAAATTATTTAATTAGAAAATAATTAAATAATTATAACACATTATAATATAAGATTTATTCTATTTATTTAAAAAGATATTTCACTCTATTATATATGTAATTTATTATTTATAAAAAATAAAATTTTAACAGTTAATGCTTTTTAATTTAATATAAAAATATAATTAATCAATATATCTAATTTGAAAAATTAATTTGATTATAGTAGAATAATCATCAATATTAAAAAAAGAAATAATATTATTATCAGTTTTATAAATTTGATATTTTTCATTATTAATAATAATATTATCATTATCATCAATTTCAACTTTATCAAAATTATTAATTTTTTTTCCAATAGAATGAATCTCTTCTTTATTTTCTTCTACATTGTAAATTTTTTTTCCATAAAAATTATAATAGCAATCATAAAAACCAATATTACTTCCAAAAACAGGAACATTGCATTGAGGACATTTCATATTTAAATTTTGTTCAATTAAATTATAAGTTTTTTCTTTAATATTATTTACAACTTCTTTTAAATAAGCTTTACATTTGGGATTTTCACATATCCCAAATAAATTTAAACCCTTTGTAATTATTCTCCAATGTGGAATTGAAGGATCATTTGATTTTAATGTTGTATTTTCTTCATTTTTTTCAAATTTTTTTAAAATTATTTTTTGTTTATCCTTTAGCTTTATTTTTTCATTTGATAATTTATTAATATAATTTCCATTTATTATTATATTTGTTTCTGGTGATATTTCTATTTTTGCTTTTTGTAAATATATTATTAGTTCTGAACATGTTAATTCATTTGGAGTTGTAATTATAGATTCTGAAAGATTATTATTTTCATTTTCAACTTTTACATTTATCATTATTTCAATATTTTTTTTATTTTTAATTATGTAATATTTTTTATATTATTTATATTCAAAAAAACATTTTATTCAGTTATGTATATAATATTAATTAAATAAAAAAAACAATAAATTATGTCTATTTACCTTAAAAAGAAATTAATAGTAAATCTTGAATATCAAGGGAGAAAAATAACAGTAGAAATTCCACCATATAGACAAATTAAATATTTAAAAGAAATAGCAAAAAATTCTTTTTATATTTTAAATTCAAAAATTTCATTATTATATCAACATAGAGATATAATAGAACATGAAGAAAGCTTAATAGGAGATTATTTTAAAAAAAAAAGCCAAGTTTCAATTAAAGTAACAATAAATCATAAACAAAATGGAAATAATTTAAAAAATGATATGATTACTTTTTTAAATTATCAAAAAATAAATTTAAAATGCCAAATTTGTAAATTTAATTATATAGAAAATTATTGTAGAACATGTAAACAATTTATTTGTAATCAATGTCGTTTAAATAATCTTCATGAATCACATAAATCAATTCAAGTTAATATTGATAATTTAATTGATTCAGTTAGATTATATGCAATTACTTTACAAAGTGAAATTTTATCCAATCATAAAGTTGCAAGAGATTATGTAACCAAATATAAAGATAAAAAAAAAGGAAAAAAAATAAATATTAATGAAAGATATAATATAATTCAAGATAAATATAATAAACTTTCAGATATTTTTAATCAATTAATAAATGATATTGATATTAATGAAAAGAATATTAATGAAGATGATACTATTATTTTAAATGATTATATTAATAAAACAAATGGAGTTACTAATGAAATAGAAATGTTATTAAATGAAATACATGAAAAGTATATTTTACAAAATAAAAAAATGAAAAAAGAAGAATTAGAAAAATATTTTAATGAATTAAATGATAAAGAAAATTCTTTAGATATTAAATCAATAAATATTTTAGAATATAGAGTTAATGCTGAAATAAATAATAAAATGAATCAAATTTATGATGAATTAGAAGAAATATTAGATGAAACTTTAAATTCTAAAAATCCTTTAGGAATAGATTCACATGTTAATTATATGTATAATTTTGTGAAGGAAAAAAGAAAAAAATTATCAAAAAATAAAGTTGAATTTGATGATAAAAAAGAAGAAAATATTAATCTTAAAAATGAAAATAATAATAATATAAATAAAAACAAAGATGAAAATTTAGTTAATTTAGATAATGAAAATAGAAATGAAGATAATGAAAATAAAAATGAAGAAAATGAAAATAAAAATGAAGAAAATGAAAATGAAAATGAAGAAAAAGAAAATAATAATAATGATAATGAAAATGATAAAGAAAATAATAATGAAAATGGTAATGAAAATGAAAATGAAAATGATAATGAAAATGATAATGAATATAAAGAAGACAATGAAAAAAACAATGAAGAGAATAAAAATGGAGATAAAAATAATGAATTAATTAATTTAGATAATGATGAGGATATGTAGGAAAAAAAGAAGAAGATAAAGAAAAATATAATTTAACATATCAAAATGAAAGGAATTTTGATTGAATTAAAAAAATAAATTATTATTTTTATATTATATTTATATTTTAATCAATAAATTAATAAAAAATTTATCATTTATATATTTTTTTATTTTTAATAAAACAAACAAAATAAAATAATCTTATTATTTAATTGATTATAAAAATTTTAAAATCATAATAATAATTCATAATCCTTATTAATTATATAATTATTAAATAAAATAAAATAATATTCAAATAAACTTTAATGAAAAAAATTTAAAAAACATATCTTCTTTTATTTTATAAATAATTAAATCCTTTAAAAATTATTTAAATTTATTTATAAATCTTAAAAAAACATATTAAATAAAGAATGTCAATAAACAATCCAGATTTTGATGAAGATGATAAATACACAAAAAAAACTATTGAACCAATGGATGAAATAGATGTAAAATATAATAATAATAGAACAGAAGAACAGCAAGGAAAAAATAAAAAAATTATAATTATAGCAATTATAGTTTCTATAATTATTATCTTAGCTGGAGTTGCTGTTTTGATTATATTATTAAATAGGAAAGACAATACCCCAAATGATCCTGATAAAGAAAAAAAAAAAGAAGAAGATGAAAAAAAAAAAGAATATGAAAAAGATATGGAAATTTTTGATGAATATGATGATTTAATTATGAATGATACAAATTTGACAGAGAAATATTCAGGTATTGATATAGATGTATTAATTAATCAAAGTGAACCAATTAAAACATTAATGAATGATGTAGATATTAAAAAACCATATACAACAAAAATATCAAGTAGAATAATAAGATTAAAAAATGGATTAGTTGTTGGAATGGTTAGTGATCCAAATATTAATAAATCTGGAATTAGTATTGCTGTTCCTTATGCTTCAAATATTGATTTAATTCCTGGATTTGCAAATTATGCTGAAAATTTATTTTTAGGTGGAAGTAAAAATTATACTGATAATACTATATTTTTGAATCATATTTATCATACTAATGGTAATAATAATGCAATTACTAGTTTGGAAAAAACTATTTATCTCTTTTCTACTTTTTCAAGTGAATTTAATAAAATATTAAATATTTTTGCTGATATGGTAAAATTTCCTAATGTTAATCAATCTTATGCTGAAAAACAAATTAATTCAGTTAATTCAGAATTTTTATTGAGTAATATTACGTCAAATGTTTTATATGATATAATTAGAGAAGTAGGTAATAAAAATCATCCTTTAATTCAATCAGGAATTGGTACTAATCAAACATTAAGCAAAATGGATATTAAAACTTTACTTAAAAATGTACAACAATATTTTAGATATTGCTTTAGACCTAAAAGAATGAAAGTTGTCGTTTATTCAAATGAACCTTTAGATGCAATACAAAATATGGTTAAAAATAATTTTTATTTTAAGAAGAGAAAAGTTTTAAATTCATTTACTAATACAATAAAAGAAAGATTATATAATTTAACAAATGAAAATTTGTTTGAAGAAAATAAACATGAAATTGCTTATTTTAATATGGAAAACAATACAAATACTTTATTATATCTTGTTTTCCAAATATTAAAGAATAATCAAAGTAAGGAAATTATTCAATTATTAAATAATATATTTTTATCAAATGCAGATAATACATTTGGAAAAAAAATGGGAAAATATATTTCTTCCTTATCATTTGAATTTCAATCAACAGGAGCAAAACAAGATATACTTTTTGTTACATTTATATTAACAAAGGAAGGAAAAAACAATATTGAAGAAATAATTAAAGAATTTTATAATTATTTAAATAAAATTAAACAAATAGGTATTAATGAAGATTATTGGAATAATTATGGAAATTCAATTAATAATAAATTAAAATATAAACTTGATTCTAATGTCAATCCTTTTGCCTTATCTTTTTCTTTAGTTGAAAATCTTTTTAAAGAAGATTATAAAAATTTCTTAATAGGAGAAAATTTGGATTATAATAAAAATAATGTTGATTCATTGTTAAAAAATTTAACTACTAAAAATATGCTAACAATTATTTATTCTGACGATAATTCTATTTTACAAAATAAAAATTTATTTTCAGTACAAGTTATAACAAAAGAAATTCAATATTTTAATACTTCAGTTTCTTTTTCAAAAATTAATTCTAATTTTATTGAACAATTAGATAA
>JAEEGL017181045.1_pt1 | contig 24291 bp, 18 predicted proteins | sample 9134231 | NCBI WGS metagenome assembly JAEEGL01 (sample SAMN16246548, study PRJNA631951) | gut metagenome | biome: gut microbiome; feature: rumen; material: fiber-attached | host: Bos | place: Iran: Karaj | collected 2018-10
ATGTGGCTCATCTTGTCGGAGAAACCGAGCTGTACTACTGCAGCAGCGGAATCGCCGCCGCCGATGATAGTTGTTGCGTCAGCGTCTGCAAGAGCCTTGGCAACCGCTATTGTACCGGTAGCGAGTGTCGGATTCTCAAATACGCCCATCGGTCCGTTCCATACAACGGTCTTTGCGCTCTTTGCTTCATTTGCGAAGAGTTCCATTGTCTTTGTACCGATGTCAAGACCCATCATATCAGCGGGAATCTTGTCGGAATCAACAACACTTACTTCGATAGGTCCGTCGATAGGATCCGGGAACGCCTTTGCTATCGTGGTATCGATAGGAAGAAGAAGCTTCTTGCCGAGCTTTTCTGCCTTTGCGATCATTTCCTTGCAGTAGTCGATCTTTTCGTCGTCAACGAGAGATGTACCTACCTCATAGCCCTTTGCCTTGAGGAATGTATAAGCCATACCGCCGCCGATGATAAGTGTATCGCACTTTTCAAGCAGATTGGAGATAACGTTCAGCTTGTCGGCTACCTTTGCACCGCCGAGGATAGCTACGAACGGTCTTACAGGGTTCTCAACCGCGTTGCCGAGGAACTCGATCTCCTTGTTCATCAGGTAACCTACCGCTGTCTCCTTGACAAACTTTGTTACGCCCGCTGTGGAAGCGTGTGCGCGGTGTGCGGAACCGAAAGCATCCATTACGAATACTTCGTCGTCAACGAGGTCAGCAAGTTCCTTGGCGAACTCTTCACCGTTCTTTGTTTCTTCACTGCCTCTGAAACGGGTATTCTCAAGAACAACGATCTCGCCGTCCTTCATTTCAGCAACAGCCTTCTTTGCGTTCTCGCCTACAACTGTATCGTCCTTGGCGAAAGTCACCTTTGTGCTTACGAGCTCTGCGAGTCTGTCAGCGGCAGCCTTGAGAGAGAACTTGTCCTCAGGACCGTTCTTCGGCTTGCCGAGATGTGAACAAAGAACTATCTTTGCACCGTTCTCGATCAGCTTGTTGATAGTCGGGAGTGCGGCAACTATTCTGTTGTCATTTGTGATCTTGCCGTCCTTCATCGGAACATTGAAGTCCACACGGACGAGTACCTTTCTGCCCTTTACATTAAGGTCTTCCACATTCTTCTTGTTTAATTTGCCCATTTCGTTTTCATCCTTTCAGTTTCTTCCGGAGGACGTTCATTTTTTCTGACCGTTCTCCTAAAATAACATTATTATTATATCAGATTTTTACTTTTTTTTCAATAGGAAATGTAAATTTTTTTGGTATTTATTGTGTTTCCTGACAAAAAAGCGGCCGATGTGTTATCGGCCGCTTATTTTCGACATTACAGCTTGATTTTTATCACGGAATAACCGAAGGGCTCGGTGCAGACAGAACCGTCGGCAAACAGTCCGCGGATGATCTCGTATGAGGCCGCACCTGAAGTAAGATCTGAAACTGACTTCGTAAGTTTCTTCTTTGATCGGTTCAGGATCACTAAAGCTTTCTCGCCCAGTGCTTTGTCCTCACGCTCAAATATTGCGTACTCTCCGGTCACGTCGATAAAGCGGATAGTACCTTTTTCAAACACTCTGTTCGCCCGTCTTATCATGCCGAGCTCGCGGGTGAACTCTATGAGATCGTCGTTCTCTGCTCCCCACGGATAAGTGCCGCGGTTGAACGGATCCTTATAGCCTTCCTTGCCCGCTTCATCCGCGTAGTATATGGACGGCACGCCGGGAAGAAAGAACTGGAGCACCATTGCGCACTTCATCAGCACTATGCCGTAGGCGTACTGCTCATTAGTCAGCTCGTGAAGTGACTGCCACTCGCGGCCGTTCCAGCCGACATCATCACCCGCAAGCCTTGTTATTGCGCGTTCGGTGTCATGGGTCGAGAGGAAGTTCATAAGAATATCCACCGAGGGCTTCGGATAGTGCTCAACTATGGTCATGACGCCGTCAACAAGTATTCCCGGGTCGCCGCCCTTGACGTAGTTGAGGATAGCCTCCTTGAACGGATAGTTCATTACACTGTCAAGCTGGCCGCCAATCAGATAGCGGCGGCGCACGCCGTAGCTCTCCTTGTTTGTTGCGTCCTCCCAGACTTCGCCGTAAATCACCTTGTCCTCGCCTTTTGATTTGACAGACTTATTCAGATTATCAATGAACTCGTCCGGAAGCTCATCGGCCACGTCAAGCCGCCACCCCGCCGCTCCGAGGTCTATCCATTTCTGTAAGATGCCGCCTTCGCCGCAGATGTACTGCGTATAGACATGATTGTTCTCGATTACATTCGGCAGTGTGGTTATGCCCCACCATGATTCATAAACGTCCGGGTAGTGCGAAAAGCTGTACCACTCTCTGTACGGGCTGGACGGATCCCGGAACGCGCCTGTGTTTTCACCGTAGCGGCCGTTCTTGTTGAAATATATGGAATCTGCACCAGTATGGGAGAATACACCGTCGAGAATGATACTTATGCCCTTCTCCTTCGCTGCCGCGCAGAGTTGTACGAAATCTTCCTCTGTACCGAGAAGCGGGTCGATCTTCGAGTAGTCAGCGGTACAGTATCTGTGGTTTTCGTGGGACTCGAATATAGGATTCAGATAGATCACAGTCACGCCCAGACCAGCAAGATAATCCAGCTTCTGCTCGATACCCTTCAGATCGCCGCCGAAGTAGTCATTATTGGTAATATTGCCGCGGCTGTCGGGGCGCCAGTCGGGCATATCGTTCCAGTCAGTGTGTATCTTCCTGTCATAAGGTATGTTCTCATGCACCACGCCGCTCTTCGCGAATCTGTCCGGGAATATCTGATACATAATGCCGCCCTTGATCCAGTCCGGGGTGGTCATACCTGCCTCATAGACCGTAAGCTGGAACAGTTCGCCGTTGTCTATTACTCCCTCGCTGGCGCCGTTCTTCTTGATATAATGGCGGCCGCGGTTTATGAGAAGCGAGAAATAGTAGTGATGCAGACCCGTATCATTGGGTGCGTAAACGCATGAATAGCTTCTGAAGCCGTCTTCGTTCCCTGCTTCTTCGAGCTTTATGAAGCGCTCCTTGAAGCCCGGACGGAACACCACAAGCATAGGCTCGTCGATCATCGTATCTTCGGGAAAGCGTATAGTGAAGCGGCATTCCTCTCCTCTCTGCAATGCTCCGAACGGATTCTTGTACTCCTCGGAAAAGCAGTCGAAAATTGGTTTCATTGTCCTTCTCTCCTTTTTCTGATTTATGACTGTCTGTTATCTTCTGTCATTTGTTTCCGTTTTATCATGTGGCATCGGTCCCATTTCTCTATGCCGAAATCAAAAGCACCGACATCCGTTGTCAGTTCAACAAAACCTGCGGATTCATAGCATCTTATCGCCGGAGCGTTCACGGAAAATACGCAGAGTTTCACGGCATCGGCGCCGGCTATCTCGAAAGCATACTTAACTGCCAGGGTCAGCATTTCCCTGCCGACACCCTTGCCGCGGCGTATCGGATCCACAACAACGAATTTCAGCATAGCTTCGTTGGTTTCCACACTAACCGATATGCAGAAAAAGCCCATAGGTCTGCCGAAATCATTCACAGCAACAAACGGCGTATCGCCGTTATTTGCCCCGATCTCACGCAGAAAAAAATCAAAACTGCCCCTCGAAAGCGGATATTCGGCACGTTCACCGCACCACAGGGCATGAGTACGCTCGTCGGTTATCCAATATTTTATTATATCAAAGTCTCGATCCGCTATATACGGCCGTAGTCTCATATCTACCTCTTTTCAGGGTCAGAAGACAAGCTCCTCACCCGCGTGAAGATACTGCAGACGATCCCCGAGCCGCTGCTTCATCAGCTCGTATGCTGCGGGTCCGGTGCAGTGGAACGTGTATATCGTTCCGGTCTCTATAGTTATTATCTCGTTTATTGTCTTTTCAAGGTGGTCGGTGGAGCAGACGAGCTTCCTGGTCGGCGCTCCCATAAGGTGGAAGCCGCCGATGACCGACAGCACCGGTACGCCCGGAAAGCGCTTCATCGCTGTCCTTATCACATTAGTTATGCCGCACAGGGAGCATGGCGAGATTATCACTATCCCTGCGGAACGGTCATTGTCCGGGAAAAGCACATAGAACGCCTCGTGGGTAAAATCGTCGCGGACGAGCCTGCCGTCTTTTTTCATGAACAGATCCTTGTCCTCGCAGTAGAACGAAGTGTCGGGGTGCTCGTTTGACATAGCGAAAAAGCCTGTGTCTATCTGCTGAAAACTGTTATAAAATATAAACCTATCCGGGTGTTCCTCATATACATAGTTCAGTCTGCTCATACGGGTACGCAGGAGCGACTGTCTGATATAGAGTTCGTTCTTACAAGCCTGCTTCGCATAGATCATCGCGGTCTTGTTCTGTTTCAGCACCTCATCAAGACCGCCGGTATGTGCATCGCTGTTATGCGATATCATCACCGCGGCTGCTCCGGAAATGTCTATGCCAAGGCGCTTCGCGTTGTGCGCGAGCTTTTCCGAGGCGCCCGTATCTATGAGGTAGCGTATGCCGGCATTCTCAACATACAGTGAAATGCCATGTTCGGTTTTCAGCTTATCGGAAGCGCTCGTATTCTCCGAAAGTGCTACTATCCGCATTATACTCTCCTCCGCTCTGAATCGGGTCAGATATCTTCATCGTCCTCATCGAGCTTTACGCGCAGTATCGGACTTACCTTTGTTGGGCCGAACAGCGCGTTCATGACATGCTTTGTCTTATGGGAGACCGGAAGTCCGTCAGAATCCACTGTCTCTTCGTCGCGGCGGAAACCGTCTTCCCTGTTGATACCTTCAAGGATATGCGAGAAATCGGCTTTCCGGAACTCGTCCTCCTCCGTACCGGCAGCGGGATTTCCGTAGCTTCGGTACGCAGCAGCTGCGTTTGCAGGGATAGAGGACGGAGCAGATCTGATTATCTCATCGGTGACGATCTGACCTTCGACTTCAGCCGGCGGCTCCTCCGCATTTACGCGGTCTCTGTATTCTTCAAGAGGCTGTTTCAGCTTCTCGTAAGGTGACGGCTCGATATAACCGTCTGACTGTCTGGTTCTCGAAAGAGACGGACGTCTCGGTGTAAATACCTTTACATCTTCGTCCGGCTCCTGTTCCGGCTTTACCGGAACGGGCTCCGGTTTTACAGGTACCTGCTCAGGCTTCGGAGATGTTACAGTCTTCATCACCGGCGGAGCCGCATTTTCCTGACGATCTGCAAAGGCTGTGAAAGCCGGTCTTTCACGATTCTCTGTACCGTTGGGGATCATAACGGTCTTTGGCCGCACAGCGCTGTCCTGCGTCTGCGGAGCGGTACCGCTCTTTATCACCCTTGTTACATTCTGTCCGCGCTGAGGACGATAATAGGGCCGGAACTGACCGTACTGCTGAGGCGGCTGCGGACCGTAAACATTCTGCGCCGGCTGAGGGTATTGTCCCGGGTAGCCGTAAGCAGACTTGCCGGCGGGATCGTACTGCTGAGCATACTGCGCAGGCTTCGGAGACTCCTGTTTCTTCGCCTGCTCGGAGCCGAAGAGCCTTCTGACCGCTTCCATAGCGGCCTTCTCCGATTCTGCCAGAGTTGACGGCGCAGGAGACGGAGTCTTCAGCGAGGCGGGTTCACGCTCAACTTTTTCAAATACGAACTTCTTTATATGTCTGCCGTTTTCGGTGATCTCTTCTTCCTCTTCAACGGTCTCTTCTTCCTTATGCTCGAACAGCGGAGCCTGCTTTCTCGAAGCGAACTCGTTGCCGCGTGACAACTCGATGAATTCGTTAAGCTCCTTTTCTCCCGCTTCTCCGAGAAGTATGCTGTCCTTCAGACGAAGCGCCCGCTGATACCATAGCGAGAAATCTCTCTGGGTCATATCCACATTGACGCGCGCTGCCATTTCCTTGTAGAGCTGATCTACCTTGGCATTTACAGTATCCTTGTCGATATATACTATCTTCGGATCGCCCTCGTCGTGTGTCTCCACGGACACTTTCTCGGCTGTGGCGGCTATAGCCTCCGCAAGCTCGGGGTCTTCGCCCTTCATAAGTTCAAGACAGGTGGTGCCATCGCGGTTCATGCGGCTGCAATAGTCGAAATCATAGTCGATGTCACGGATATAGTAATCTCCGCATCTTGCGCACTTCTGAACATACACGCCGCTGCGGGCGGAAATATCTATTTCAAGATCGATCATTGCCTTGAAAGAGCCCGGAACGTAAACATAATTCGGAGACGACGTGAGAGACTTTATTATCGTAGCGGCCATACTGTCATCCTTGTCGGGGATATACCGCTTTACCGACGCGAAGGCATCCATGGCTATCTTGTCGGTGAGGTCGGGGTTCTTACGGGACTTGTATGTATCGCTGTATTCTATGCCTTGCAGCTGATTGCGTGCTATTTCCTTGGCCGCACTGTTCATCACGAACGGCGAGTTCGGAAGACGCCCTGCCGAATATACATTCGTGGAGGCTATCTCACTTATCGGGAAGCCCTGCTCATTGGCTGCCACGTTATACAGCAGGTCAAAATAGTTTGAGCGGGCTACGGCCTGCTGGGACGAAGTCAGCCTGACGCAGAACACAAAATCGGTCTTTGTACGGGCGTAATCCTGCATACGCAGCAGATTTGTCCACTCATTTATGGCACGGTTATAGCGATAATCGGAAAGGCGCTCGAATATCGCCTTTTCGAACGGATTGCGGCATTTCATGAAACTCTGCCACAGCGTATTGGTGCTTACTTCACTCTGACGGCAGAGGTAATCTATCCAGCAGTCCACGACTATCTTTTCGAAGATCGTGCGCATATTCTGTTCATAATACTTATGACAGGAGGATATGGAATTCCTTACCGAATAAACGTCGTCTATGCTGTATTCTCCGGTCCGTGCAGCGATCCTGCACAGGTCGGTGCAGTGCTCAAGGAACAGGGAAAAATCGTAGCGGCAGAAATTCATCAGATTATGGGGATAGAAAAGCGTATATATTTCACCGGAGTTTTTTCCGGCTATATTGAGCTGACGAGGCATTTCGCCACTCACCTTCCTTCATTGGGGTATCTGTACGCGGTTCAGCCGGTGGTTTCTTCAGCCACGGCTTCGGTCACGGGCTCTGCCGCAGACGCGGCTGCCGCAGTTTCCACAGGACCGTAGTATTCTTCATCATTGAAGTCGTGTTCTTCATAGTATGTCTTTATCTTCTTATCGGCAGAAGAGTCTTCTTCTTCATCTGTCTTCTTCGCGGCCTCCTCTGCCTGCTCGAACATCTTTGCAATATCCTTTGCACGGCCGTCTATAAAGAGTTCGTGATTGTTCAGCCACTTGTAGACTACGGAATCCCTGTCCATAGTGACCAGTACTTTCTGACTGCCGACGTGCTTGTAGCAGTTGAGATACGGCAGCGAGATATCGTCCTCGGTCTTTTCTACATAATAGGAAGTAAGGCTTCTCTCCGCGCCCGCACCGTCTATATACATAACTATCCTGTAAGAATTATCGGGCGAGAATGTATATTCCTCCGAGCGTTTTGAAATATCGCACTCAGTCAGGTTTGCAAGTGTCTGTATCGTAAGGTTGAAGTGCAGCATCGTAAGGTACACAAGCGTTCCTACCACGAACATCAGCAGATATATCGTGCCGAGTATAGTCTTGAATGTTTCATTCGATCCCGCAGCAAGGAATACGAACAGACAAGTCACGACCGGCGGAATTATCAGATACCACTGCCCGAATGATATGATAAGGAGCACAAAAGCAATCAAAGGGCTGAGACACGCAGCTATGCGTGTGAATATCTGCTTCCTTGTGTAGAACATAACGCCTGCGAACACAAAGTTCACCAGGACATATAGAAGAAACAGCGGAACGTTGTTTACAGGCTGTAAATAGTACGCGAAGGACAGCCAGTCGATATAAAGCAAAAATGCGGGATAACCCAGCGAAAGAAGCGAGACACCGAGCTTCACCCATCTGTTTCTGAAAATGTCTAGAACCTTATCCATAGGAAACCTTTCTTTTTATTGATCTTTTTTCTGTATATATCAAAGCATAATAAACCAATATATAGTCTATTGTACACCAAAACGATGAAAATTTCAATAGGAAAAGCAATTTTTATATAAAATACCGGAAAAGCGATCCATTTCCGTTCATAATTTTCTTTTAAGTGAACGTTTTTGATTGTTGCATTTGCCACAAGTAACCGTTTACCCGGAATTTATTTTGGACAAAACAAAGAAATTGAAATAAACTGATGAAATTTACAGCGGAATGTGCTATAATGAAAACAATAAATCAACCGAAAGGACAACATCATGAATATAGCTATCGCACAATCCGGAGGTCCTACCTGCGCTATAAACGCTTCTCTTGTCGGAGCATACGCAGAGGCTCTCAAATATCCGCAGATCGACGCGATCTTCGGCTCTATCAACGGCATAGAAGGCATCATCAATAACGACCTCATAGACCTGAAAAACTTCATCAGAAGCAATGATGATATGGAGCTGCTGAAGCAGACCCCGTCCACAGTACTTGGCTCATGCCGGTATAAACTTCCCGATGAGGAGGACGACAGCACCATATATGAGAAGATCATGGCCTGCTTTATAAAGCACGATATCAAAGCCTTCTTCTATATCGGGGGCAACGACTCGATGGACACCGTGCTCAAGCTCTCCGCTTATGCGGAGCTCCATAAATACGATGTGCGCATAATCGGCATACCCAAGACGATAGACAACGACCTCTGCGCCACTGACCACACTCCGGGCTTCGGGTCCGCTGCCAAATATGTTGCCACAACGGTACAGGAGATAGTCTGCGACAGCGCCGTGTACAGCATCGAGTCCGTCACCATAATCGAGATAATGGGACGCCACGCTGGCTGGCTCACAGCCTCGACCTGCGTTATACGCGCCAACGGAGTCAATGCGCCGCATCTAATTTACCTGCCGGAGGGCAATTTCAGCGTAGAACGCTTCATCGAAGACGTAAAGCGCGAACGCGCCAAGCACAAGGCTCTTGTCATAGCGGTTTCTGAAGGCATCGAACTGGACGATGACGGATACCGTTCCGGCGTTACAGACAATTTCGGCCACAAGTACCTGTCCGGCATCGGTAAGCAGCTTGAAAACATCGTAAGGCAGCAATTCGGCTGCAAGGTACGTTCTATCGAGCTCAACGTCATGCAGCGCTGCTCATCTCATATCTGCTCCAAGACCGATATAGACGAGGCCGTGATGATAGGTGCAGCGGGAGTCAGAGCCGCACTTGCCGGTGAGACCGGAAAAACAATGGTATTCAAGCGCGTCAGCGATATCCCCTACATCATCGATATTGTTTCAGTTCCTGCCTCCGAGACAGCAAATAAAGAGAAGTTTTTCCCGAAGGAGTGGATAACGCCCGACGGCACAAACGTCAACGAACAGGCTCTGCGATACTTCCTGCCTCTGATTCAGGGTGAAAATGTGCTCCGTATGCGCAACGGTATGCCGGAACACTTCAAGATAAAGGAAGAAGTTCTTAAATAACAAAAAGCTCCCGGAACATCGGGAGCTTTGATTTTTATACAGGCATTACCTTGTTCTGCTTGTCCGCGTGAACAGCGTCGATGCCGTTCTGCTTGTCGCGGCGCTTCTCGAAGAACTTCTCTGCTACCTGACCGAACATTGCATAGCTGAGGACATCCTCGTCCTGCTGTGCCCACTTCGCAGCCTCGGCTTTGAGCTTTTCGAGCTCCGGTTCGATGAGATCGGCCGGACGGCAGTCTATAGGCTGCTCGTCGCCAAGTATCTTCTTGCGGAACGCCGGGTCTATGGCTGCCGGAGTCTTGCCGTATTCGCCCTTTACAAGGCCCTTGAATTCCTTGGTCACCGTCTTGTAGCGCTCGCCCATAATAACGTTGAACACAGCCTGTGTGCCGACGATCTGTGATGTGGGAGTTACAAGCGGCGGGTAACCTGCGTCTTTTCTTACACGCGGTACTTCCTGAAGAACTTCCTCGAATTTATCCGACTTGCCTGCCTGTTTGAGCTGAGACAGAAGGTTGGATAACATTCCGCCCGGAACCTGATATATAAGGGCGTTTGCGTCTACCGCGAGCATCTTCGGATCAAGCAGACCGCTGTCGAGGTACTTCTTGCGAAGCTCCATAAAGTACGGACGGAGCTCGGTGAGCTGCTTCAGATCAAGTCCTGTGTCGTAAGGAGTTCCCTGCAGCGCGGCTACCATGGACTCGGTAGGGGCATGGGATGTGCCGTTTGCCAGCGGCGACATCGCCGTATCTATCGCGTCTACTCCGGCTTCTATGCCCTTTAAGAGACACATTGACGCAAGGCCGGAAGTATAGTGTGTGTGAAGCTGTATCGGTATTTTTACGTTCGCTTTGAGAGCCTTTACCAGTTCTTCAGTGCGATAGGGCGTCAGCAGAGCCGCCATATCCTTGATGCAGATAGAATCCGCACCGCATTCCTCGATCTGCTTTGCATAGTTTACATAGTATTCTGTCGTGAAGATCTCGCCCAGTGTGTAGGATATCGCGATCTGAGCGTGTGCGCCTTCCTTCTTTGCAGCCTTTACTGCGGTCTGAAGGTTGCGGACATCATTGAGAGCGTCGAATATACGGATTATGTCTATGCCGTTTGCCACAGACTTCTGTACGAAGTATTCGAGAACATCATCGGCATAATGACGGTAGCCGAGCATATTCTGGCCTCTGAAAAGCATCTGGAGCTTTGTATCGGGCATCTCACGGCGGAGTACACGCAGTCTTTCCCAGGGGTCTTCGTTCAGGAAGCGCAGACACGAGTCGAATGTAGCACCGCCCCAGCATTCTACCGAGTAGAAGCCGCATTTGTTCATAGCGGACAGTATCGGGAGCATCTCGGGCGTGGACATACGGGTCGCGATAAGCGACTGATGAGCGTCACGAAGAACCGTTTCGGTGATCTTTACCTTTGCCATTTCAAACAAGTCCTTTCATCGAATTACGCGTTAATGGTAACAATTACCGTACCGGTATTTACGGAATCGCCCTTGGCGACATTCACGGAAGCTATAGTTCCGTCGCAGGGAGCGGGAATGGAATTCTCCATTTTCATAGCTTCAACGATTGCTATATCATCGCCGTTCTTTACCTTATCGCCTACCTTGACCTTGACGTCAACCACTGTGCCGGGCATAGGTGCCTCTACCTTAACGCCGCCCTGTGCCCCTGCGGGAGCCTTGGGAGCAGCGGGTTTTGAGGGCTTGGGGGCTGCGGGAGCAGCAGCAGGAGCCTCAGCACCTGCTTCAAGCTCTTCCACCGTTACATCATAAGCATTTCCGTTTACCGTGATATTGTATCTTTTCATCGTCATAAATTCCTTTCATCTGTATCAATATACAAAGTTTATATGCTTTCTCTGCGGAGTATGGACTCTCTTGCCCTCAAACGCGTCAAGAGCCGAAAGAACGGCAGAGCGGGTATCGTCAGGATCTATGATCCTGTCAACGCTGCCGGAAGCCGCGAGCGTGAACACGCTTGCTTCGTTGTCCTTGTACTCGGAGATCAGAGCAGTCTCATTCGTTCCGTCGAGTTCGTCGCCCCTGAGGAATATCACAGCGGCCTTAGGGTCTGCCGCAGATATAACGCTGTTCTCGTAAGCCAGTACCATGTCGCTTGCCGGAGCTATCGCGCAGTATGCGGAGCCGTAAGCCTTATCAGTCACGAGGGTTATCTTCACTGTAGTGGCGGAAGCATAAACCTGTGCAAGCTTCGCGGCATCTCTTACCGAGCCTGCCAGTTCCGCTGCCTGTGTTCCGCCGATGCCCTCACTGTCAAGCACCGTAATAACGGGTATGGAGAATGCATCACAGAAAGACACGAATTTTGCGATCTTTGCGCAGTCCGCTGCGGAAAGCTTTTCGCCGGACTTGTCCGTAGCTACGAAGCCTGCTGTCTTCCAGCTTATGCTGCCGAGCGCTGTGTATGCCGAAGTGCCGAAGTCCTTGTAAAGTTCGATCACGCTGCTCTTGTCGGCAACAGCCCTGACCATGGCGTCTGCCTTAAGGTCGGCTGTGACTGCCGCATCGTTTTCGGCATAATAGTCGTTGCCGGAAAGCTCGAGATTATTGGAAGGAAGTATGCGGAGAAGTTTCTTGACTTCTTCCAGAGCAGCCTTGTCGTCCTTTGCGGTAATTGCAGCCACACCTGCCTTTGCGGCGTTTGCAGCCGTGCCTGCGCCATTGAACGTATCATCGCTGGATACGAACGGAGCGGTCATGAAGAATTCGGACTTCTCGTTCACTACCACGAAATCCGCCATGCAGGCGATCATTGCCGCCGTACCAGCGCAGAGACCTGCGATATAGGATATCTGCGGAACAACGCCGGAAAGCCTTGCGGCTGACTTTGTTATGTAAGCGTAGGAATCGAGCATAACCGAACCCTCGGTCATATCTCCGCCCTTGCTGTCATATATACCAACTACCGGACAGCCGTTCTTCACAGCCATGCTGTACAGCTTCGAGAGCTTCAGCGCCGCTGCTTTGTTCATAGCGCCGCCTTTCACAGTGATATCCTGCGAGAACGCATATACCGTTGCGCCGTCCACGAGGCCGTAGCCTGTTATAACGCTTGCTGTACCGCCGTCCGAACCGACAAACTTGCCTGTTTCAACGAAGCTGTCGGCATCGAAGAGCTGCTCTATCCGTTCTCTTGCCTTGCTTTCGGGAAGAGCCTGCTCCATTTCTGCCAGTGTTTTTCTTGCCACCTTGGTTCATCCTCCTGTATCAAAGAGACTCGTGTCTCCGAATTTTGCCAGATTATATTATACTACAAAATGAAATAAAAAACAAGTCTTTTTTGAAATTTTCAGGCCGGAGCCGTAAGTTCGATGTGATTTCCCTCACTGTCAACGATCTCGGCGACCCAATTGCCTTTTATCTGCGTCAGAGGGAAGCATATTTCCCTGCCGCACATTTTGTGCTCCAGCACTTCCCTGCTCCCGAACGATATGCTCGGGAGACAGTTGCTGCCGAAGCTGTGCTTCTCCTTCATTTTTTCATAGGCGAACAGCCCGAAACGAAACCCGTTCACGTCGAAAACGCTGTATATCTCGTCCTTTTCGGTCACAGGCTGTTCAAAAAGTTCTTCATAAAAGAGTATTGCCCTTTTCATGTCTTTAACGCAGATATATAATGACCCTACCGAACAATTCATATCTTATGCTCCAGCAGTTCAAAATCTATCATTCCGCCGCCGACATCAGCTGCAACGCACTTTACCCTCACCCGGTCTCCTATGGTGTAGGCCTTGCCGGACAAAGTCTCCAGCAGAGCCACATCATCGGAAAGTTCATAGATTCCGGGTGTCAGGGTCAAACAATCCACCCTGCCCTCGACTGTGTTGTCGAGACATACGAAGAATCCGTTGCCGGTCACGCCGGAAATATAACCTCCAAACTCCTCGCCAATATGCTTTTTCATATACTCCGCCATATAGAATTTCTCACAGTCGCGCTCGGCAGCTACGGCTGTCAGTTCGGTTATACTGGCGCGGTAGGCAGCCTCATGGGCGAATTTCTCATATTTGCGGGTAAGCTTGTCAACGGGCATACCGGAGACAACATCGGTCAGTATTCGGTGTATCGAAAAGTCCGCGTAACGGCGTATAGGCGATGTGAAATGGCTGTATTCCTTCAATACGAGGCCGTAATGGCCTTTCGGTTCCTCGCTGTACTTTGCTTTCATCATAGAACGCAGCACCAGATTGTTTATAACCGGCGCGCGGGGATCGTCCTTCATGCGTTCCAGCACATCGGATATGTCTCCGGCAGTGCTTTTTTCGCTTATGCCCCTGGGATCGATGCCGATGTTCACAAGCGTTTCCGCAAGTTTCATCAGCTTTTCCTTTTCCGGGCTCTCATGAACACGGTAGACAAACGGAAAACCCTTGTCCATGGCCAGCTTTGCGGCACAGCCGTTGGCACACAGCATAAGCTCCTCTATCATTCGCTCGGCGAATCCGCGGGTACGCTCGGTTATTACCTCACACTTACCGCCCGCGTCACAGATTATGCGGCTTTCAACAGAGTCTATGTCAGGGGCTCCCCGGTTTTTTCTGTTCTTTATCAGTATCTCGGTCAGCATACGCATGAGCGGTATCTGTCCGAGGACTTCGGAATATTTGTTATTTATCACATCATCAGCTGTTCCGTCAAGTATGCGGTTCACCTCGGAATAGACACCCTTTACCCGCGAACGTATAACGCTCTTCACAAATCGGAAATTCTTTATCTCTCCGCTCGGCGCTATCTCCATAAGGCATGAGAAAGCAAGCCTGTCTTCGCCGGGATTCAGTGAGCAGATACCGTTGGAAAGCTCTTTCGGCAGCATGGGGATCACCCTGTCCGCGATATATATGCTCGTTCCACGTTCGTAGGCAGTTTTGTCCAGCGCAGTACCCTTCTGTACATAGTGAGACACATCTGCGATGTGTACACCCACAGCGAATCCGTCGTCCTTCTGCGATATACTTACCGCGTCGTCAATATCTTTGGTATCTGCACCGTCAATGGTGAAAATCGGCAGGGTACGCAGATCTTCCCTCCCCGCCTTTTCCGCATCGGATATACCGTTCTTCTGTATTTTCTCTGCCTCGGCTATAGTCTCCTCCGAAAATTCGTGTTCAATACCTTTTTCATCGATATAGGCATCTACCGAATACTTCGCGTACTCGGAACTGCCATAGACCGACAGGATATCCACTGTTATGTCGCTGTGGTGTTCGGCGCGGTCATGTATAGTATAGCGCACCTTGTCACCTTCGGTTATGGTGCAGCCGTTCCAGCGGATTATAGTCAGCGGTTCCGAATAATAGCCGTCCGGACGCAGTTTCAGCTTCTTGTTATCGGACACTATCGTGCCGGTAAGCACACAGCCCGTTTCTTCAGTGACGAGAACGACTTTCGCGGAATCGGAGGCGTGTTCCTCGTCCGCATACTCGGTCACTACGGCAAGCACTTTGTCGCCGGGAACAGCTCCGCGCAGGTCCCTGCCGCGCACAAAAAACTCCTCATCGGTCTCATCATTGCGTATAAAACCGTGAGTTCTCATAAGACGGGCGACTGTTCCGCTGAAATAGCGGCCTGCGCCCTTCAATATATATTTTCCTTTGGAATGATAGACAATGCCCTCTTTTTCAAGCGCCGCTATAACTCCGGTGACCCGCTTCCTGTCTTTCTTCGAGGCACCTGCAGCAGTAAGCAGGGCTCCCTCCGGAAGACCTTCTTTTTTCTTCGGAAGCAGAGCTTCAATTATTTTTTCCCTGTATGTTTCCTTCATTTATCTTCCTCATTTTTTCCGAACAGCTCGGCGTTCATCTGCTCAACGGTAACGGGCTTTTCCACGACAAGACCCGGTTTTCCGCCTTTTCTGCCGCTTATCAGCATAAGGAACGGACGTTCGGATGTATCCTTGTTATGTGCAAATTGCAGCACTTTTGGCTCGATACCGTACTTTCTCATAAGACAGACCACGTCTGTCAGGCGTTCGGGCAGGTGGCACATTTTCAGATAGCCGCCGTATTTCAGGAGCTGCGAGGCCGCGCGTATCACGCTTTCAAGATCGCAGAGCAGTTCGTGACGAGCGTTTGCCTGTGCCAATGACAGCCTTTCCTCGCCGCAGCCGGGTTTGTAGTACGGCGGATTGACGGTCACGAGATCCATTTTTCCCCGCGGTACGGCGAAAAGCTCTTCGTCCTTGGTAAGATCGGCTTTCACGGGGATCAGCTTTTCGGTCAGGCTGTTTCTTTCCACCGTCATGCGCATGAGCTCTGCAGCTTCGTCCTGTATCTCCACGGCATAAGCCTTCGCTGGCGGCTTGCCCAGTGCGAAGAACAGCATGGGTACTATCCCGCAGCCGCTGCACAGGTCACAGACAGTATTGTTCGGGTACGGAAGAGAGAACCTGGCCAGAAGTATGGCGTCGGTGCCGAAACGGTGATCCTCACTCACATATATGTCAAGTCCGAACAAGTCAAAAACTTCATTTTCCAAAGTCCCGGAGCCTCCTTACTCTATGATCGCCCACTCGTCGTCGGGATCAAGGCTGTCAGCAGGCGTCGTCACTACGGAAGGCACTGTGTAGGTCGATACTACGGGCGTGCGCTCGGTAGTGGTCGTGGCTTCGGTAGGCACAGTGGTGATCTCCGGAAGCTTCGTTTCCGAAACAGCCGTGGTCTTTTCAGGAATAAGCGTGTTGCGCTCGGCTTCAAGCTCCTCCTCATCGATATTCTGGGATACCATATACGCCGTGGCTCTTTCGCCGTAAGCAAAGAGTTTGAGAGTGCTGCTCTCGGCTATCAGCAAAAACGGAGTCCTGCTGTTTTCGAGCGCGGAGACGTCCTCGGTGCTCTTTACAACAAGAAAGCTGTTCTCCGGAACGGATTCTATGTCATAAGTGACTTTTACGATGATGTTACGGTTCAGGAACTGGAGCATGAGAGCATCATGACGGTTGATATTGTACGCCGTTACAGCGGGAGCGCCGGGCTGGTCGAACACGCTTTCGGAAAGCTTTGCGACCGAGGCGTTCTTTTCAACAGACTCTGTTCTGCATATAGGCAGGTATACGGTTGATATGAAAACCAGCGAATAGACCGTTATTGTCGTCATTATCGCGGAAATTATTATCGAGCGGTATTTCTTCGTGCAGCTTATTATGACGAGCAGTATGCCCATTACGCAGTATGTCATCGACATGGTGAGCAGCATACTGTCGAAATTCAGCAGTACTTTGCTGTCCGCGCCGACGCGCAGCGGATAAAGACCCAGCACAGGCGATATCTTCGTTGCCTGACAGGTAAGTATCGTAGGCAGAGCCGCCAGCGAGAATACAACGTAGATCAGCAGCAGTATTGCCGAAGCTCCGAGTATCTTGTTGACGCTTATGGAGTGTGTGAACAGCATTATCAGCACGAATACCAGCGCCAGCGGTACAACGCCGTCTGTGAATCGGCCGAACATCATCGTGTCCTGATTGGTATAGAAGCCGGAGCTGCCGAAACGGTAGAGAGTGCTGAATATGATAGTGAATACCACTGTCAGTACGCTGTAAAACGAATATACCGAGAGCTCCATTTCATATGTCTGGGTTTCCTTTTTCAGCTTGTGGCGCAGACACACGGAGAATACTGCCGCGAAGAGGCATATCGCAACAGCGCCGAGCCCCCATGTTGTGGTCACGAAGTAGTAAAGCTGGGCACTGAAAGTCTGGGCTATGCGTTCCCAGCCGTCATTCGCCAGCTTGTCAGGCAGGGTTGCGAAGAACTCCGCCAGCGTGTTTTTCAGCAGCGAGGAATCCTCGGAGCACCAGAGTTCGCGCTGGAGCTTGTACGAAAGCGTTATTACCCCGAGCGTCATAACTATAAGCGACGAGAAATATGCCGGCAGATTGATGAGTTTCTTACCGAAGAATATCTTTTCGAGTATGAAGGCTATCGTCAAAGCAAGCACTACAGCGATGAGCCTTGTGTGCGCAGCAAAGGAAAGCCCGCATACAGCGCCGATAAGCAGCGACATGAAAAACCGGCTTACTTTTCCCTTGCAGTCGGCCGTGCGGAATACGAGCCATATCAGTATCCAGGGGAGCAGTATCGAGATAGTTTCGCTCCAGGCGAACTTGGTGTGGGCATAGTAACAGCAGAATCCACCCGATACGAAAGAAGTTATCAGACACTTCCATATCTTGCCCGTTCTCATGCGGTATGACAGATAATAAGCTATAACGGGTACGAAGCTTATCATCACGGAATTGAGTACAAGAATGGCGGCATACTGGTTGTTCGGATCACCGAAGATCAGCATCACCGGAACATAGATGAGTCCCTGCAGGAATCCGTAGTAATAATCCACCGAGACCATTATGCCTTCCCAGCTGCGGCCTATGAACCAGTCAGATATTGCGATTATCGAAAGTTCGTTGGGGTCTGTGGCAGGAAGCTGCATTCCGAGACCGCCGATAATATTTACTATCAGAAAACAGAGATATATCACAGGATATATCATCTTGTTTCCGTACTTTTCGTACAGCGCCCGAAGCTTATCATAGATCACCGGAACTCACCTCCTTTTCCGATCTGTACGGCAGTTATCTGCTCTGTGTTTTTTCGACTGACAGTCACGGAGCCTGCCGCGAGACTGCATTATGCCGCTATTCCCATAGCGGAGATAAAAATATTCAGTACATATACGAGGAACATAAGAAGACTGATGCCGCCGAGAACATACATCATTCTCGGATTGCCGCGGTGTTCGAGCGCCGCGTAATATTCTTCATCATCAGCATCCTTGTACCGCTCGCGCAGTGACAGTATCTTGCTGACGCTCCACCGCATATAGATATAATCGTTGAATATCAGTATGGCAACCCTTACAAGCACCATAATATAGGATGTGATGGTTGCAGCATTGCTCAGCGGAACATTCATTACCATCGTGTCCGGCTTGCCCCAGTACATGATTTCCAGTATCATAGTCGGGATCATAAGTATGAACGTCGCGATGGACAGAAGCACCGCGGGGCCGGTCATACGGCGGTAAAAATGATATAGCGGAGCAAAGAACCACGCCGAAAGGTTCAGCGAGAACACCTTACCAGAGTTCGCCATACTCATGAACAGCGAGAAGAAGCGGGGTGTACTCAGGTTGTTCATCCCGAGGAAATGCACGAGTTCGGTCTGCTTCACGCCGCAGCAGGTCAGTTCCTCACCGCTCTCCTTCGAACGTATCGGGTGGGCGATTATGGTATCGGAGAATTTGTCAAAGGAGATGCTTCTGATGTCCGAATACTGCTCGTCGGCCAGATCCGCTGGTTCAAAGTTCTTTGCGGCTTTTGCTTTCAGCCTTTCCTGTTCTTTGTTCCAGTCAAATCCGGAACCGTGTCTGTGCTTGTTCGGGCATTCCGGCGAAACAGCCCAGCACTCCTTGTGGACGGGAGTGCCGCAGTCGGGACAATAAACCATTTCATCGCTGTCTGACAGCGGCTTTCCGCAGATACCGCACAAAGGTCTGCCGTCGGCGTCCTGCGACGGTGCGGGATCCGATTTATCCTCCTGCTTTCCGTGACGGTCCGCATAAGGGCAGCTGTGCGTCATATTATAGCAAACACGGTGCATAGCGGCTCCGCATTCGGGACAGTGTACCTTTTCGTCGTTGTCGGAGAACGGTCTGCCGCATATCTCACAGTGAGTACCTGTGCCGCTCATCTGAAAATCCGGCGGCAACGAAGAGCCATGATGGCTTTCCGGCTTGTCGGACGGCGCAGTATGGTTCGCCATGTTCGGACATTTCCCTTCCATGCGGTAACAGTCACCGTGCATAGGAGCTCCGCAATCGGGGCAGAATACCTTCTCGTCGTCGGCTTCTATGGGTTCGCCGCAGATGGCGCACCGTTCGTTGATCTTATCCATTAAAGATTCCTTTCGAACAAAGTCTGTCACAAATCAATACATAGATTTATTATATCATACTTTTACAAAAAATGCAATAGCAAGATAGGCGAAACAATGCCAAAAACTCCCGGAAACGGAATATCACCGTTTCCGGGAGCAATTATGAAGTATTTTATTTTCAGATGGCAGCGAATCCCTTTTCAAGGTCGGCTATAATATCGTCGATGTGCTCGGTGCCTATTGAAAGGCGGATAGTTGCCTGAGTAATGCCCTGATCCGCAAGTTCCTCGTCATTAAGCTGCGAATGAGTCGTCGTGGCCGGGTGGATTACAAGCGACTTTACATCGGCTACGTTCGCCAGCAGCGAGAATATCTCAAGACTGTCTATGAACTTGTGGGCTTCTGCTCTGCCGCCTTTTATCTCAAAAGTAAATATGCTGCCGCCGCCGTTCGGGAAATATCTCTGATAAAGCGCATGGTCGGGATGGTCGGGAAGCGACGGATGATTTACCTTTGCTACCTTCGGGTGCTTTGAGAGGTACTCAACGACCTTCTTTGTGTTTTCAGCGTGTCTCTCAAGACGCAGAGACAGAGTCTCTGTTCCCTGCAGGAGCAGGAATGCTGCGAACGGAGAGATCGTTGCGCCTTCGTCGCGGAGAAGTATTGCTCTGATATATGTAACAAATGCAGCGGGACCTACCGCGTCAGCGAATGATATTCCGTGATAGCTGGGGTTAGGAGCTGCTATGGGAGCGTACTTGCCGCTTGCCTTCCAATCGAATTTACCGGAATCAACTATCACGCCGCCGAGAGTGGTACCGTGGCCGCCGATGAACTTGGTAGCGGAATGTACCACGATATCCGCACCGTGCTCTATGGGACGGATAAGGAACGGAGTTCCGAATGTGTTGTCGATAACGAGCGGGAGACCGTGCTTGTGTGCTATTTCTGCAATAGCATCGATGTCCGGGATATCGCTGTTCGGATTTCCGAGTGTCTCCAGATAGATAGCCTTTGTGTTGTCCTGAATTGCGTTCTCCAGTTCCGTCAGGTTATGAGCGTCAACGAAGGTGGTCTTTATGCCGTAAATCGGGAGCGTATGGGCAAGAAGGTTATACGAACCGCCGTATATCGTCTTCTGCGCTACGATATGCTCTCCTGCGCCTGCAAGAGCCTGTATTGTGTAGGTTATAGCTGCTGCACCGGAGGCTACCGCAAGAGCTGCTACACCGCCCTCAAGAGCCGCTATTCTCTTCTCGAACACGTCCTGTGTCGAGTTTGTGAGTCTGCCGTAAATATTGCCGGCATCAGCAAGACCGAATCTGTCGGCAGCGTGCTGGGAGTTTTTAAATACATAAGATGTTGTGGCGTAGATCGGCACCGCTCTTGCGTCGGAGGCGGGGTCGGGCTGTTCCTGTCCTACATGGAGCTGTAATGTTTCGAATTTATAGTTTGACATAGTATTATTTCCTTTCGTTATGTGTAGATATTGTTCTGTAATTTATTGTATTGCCGGTTTATGATCAACATCGGCACATTCGCCCGAAACGGAAATTCGCTCTTACAAGCTTTTCAAATGTGTTATGCATATTGTCTCCTTTTCATATCTCTTTACTAGGATATATGCATTATAACATAGTTTTCCTATTTTGTCAATAGGTTTTATAAATATTTTTTTAAAAAATTTTTTATGGCGCGTCAATATAATCCGAAACGCTGTTCCGGAGGGCTTCTGTCTGTTCCTCGTATTCCGCTTCCGGGATCTCTTCCGGAGTACTTTTGTGTTTATTCGGGGTCTTAGCAAAGGAAGCGGCATAAACATTCAGTGCTCCGTTTTCTTTCAGCACCCGCGCTGCCTCCGCAAATGTGCTGCCCGTAGTGCAGACATCGTCGATAAGCAGGAATGTTCTGCCTTTTATGTTTCCGTATTTCGGATTGACAGCAAAAGCGTCTTTCAGATTTTTTGAACGCCCTTCCCTGCCCAGAGTTTTCTGAGCTGCCGTATCGCGTATTTTTACAAGCACGTTATCATACGGAACATCTATCATATAGCGCAGTTCCTTTGCTATGAGCTCCGCCTGATTATAGCCGCGTTTTTTCAGTGAACTTCCTGACATAGGTATCGGTACAATACAGTCAATCCCGCTGCGCATATCAGCACGCTCCAGTGCCATGCTTATACGCTTTGCAAAGGCGTAATAAGTGTTGCCGGCATCTGTATGTTTGAAACGCAGTATCACCGGCGAAATATTCCTGTCATAGACGCAGTACGCCGTAAATCTGTCTACTGACGGTATATCAGCCGTGCCTTCATAAATTTCCATACTGTCGGCACACTCCGGGCAGAAGTCCTCGTTCCAGCCTATGTGTGTCCGGCAGCGCGGACAGCGGTTCGGAAAGAACCAGTCAAGTATATAACGATATATCTTATGCAGTTTTGCTCTGTCAATACTCATAATATTATAGAACAACGGCGGGCACGAATGTCCGCCGTCCGGTTTTTAGTCCTTGTTGTCTTCCTCATTCCAGGAATAGAGCTTGCGGATCTCTGCACCGACTTTTTCGAGCTGGTGCTCACTCTGTATCCGTCTGCAGGCGTTGAAGTGAGAACGTCCCATCTTGTTTTCCATGATCCAGTTGCGGGCGAATGTACCGTCCTGGATCTCGGAGAGAACTTTCTTCATTTCCTTCTTGGTATCCTCTGTGATGAGGCGCTTGCCGGTCTCATAGTCACCGAACTCGGCTGTATCGGAAATGGAGTATCTCATCATCTTGAAGCCGCCCTTGTAAATAAGATCAACAATCAGCTTCATTTCGTGTATGCACTCAAAATATGCGTTCTGTGGATCGTAGCCTGCCTCAACAAGTGTCTCGAAGCCTGCCTTCATAAGAGCAGTAACACCGCCGCAAAGAACGCACTGCTCACCGAACAGGTCTGTCTCTGTCTCCATTTTGAATGTTGTTTCGAGAACGCCTGCTCTTGCACCGCCGATGCCGGCCGCATAAGCAAGACCTATATCTGTCGCTCTGCCGGAAACATCCTGATGTACGGCTATAAGGCAAGGAACACCCCTTCCGATAGTGAACTCGGAGCGTACTGTGTGACCCGGTCCCTTGGGAGCTATCATGACAACATCAACATCTGCCGGAGGTACGATCTGGCCAAAGTGTATATTGAAGCCGTGCGCGAACATGAGGACCTTGCCTGCCGTGAGATTCGGCCTGATGCTTTCCTCATAGAGAGCCGCCTGCTTTTCATCATTGATAAGGATCATGATGATGTCAGCTCTCTTAGCGGCCTCGAATGCGGTATAAACTTCAAAGCCTGCTTCTTCAGCCTTCTTCCAGGACTTGCTTCCTTCGTAAAGACCGATGATGACCTTTACGCCGCTGTCCTTGAGATTGAGAGCGTGAGCGTGACCCTGGCTGCCATAACCTATGATCGCGACGGTCTTTCCGTCAAGCACGGACAGATTACAGTCTGTTTCATGATACAGTTTTGCCATTTTAGAATACTTCCTTTTCTGTTTATATTGTCAATGCTGCGCTTCCGCGCTGGATCGCTATGGTTCCTGTTCTCACGATCTCCTTGATGCCATAAGGGCGCAGAAGCTCCTCGAAATTCTTTATCTTGGCGCTGTAATCGGACAGCTCGAGGGTTATTGAATTTACGGAGATATCCGAAATCTTCGCTTCGGTTATCTTCGCTATCGATATAAGTTCCGTGCGCTGGGCCGGTGTACAGTTTACCTTGACAAGCACAAGCTCACGGGTAAGAAGCTCATTCTCATTCACTGCCCGCACCTTTATTACGTCTATAAGCTTATTGAGCTGTTTTAATATCTGTTCAAGCGTATAATCGTCGCCGTCCGCGACAATGGTTATGCGCGAAACGTTCTCATCCGCCGTCACTCCCACCGCGAGGCTGTCGATATTATAAGCTCTGCGGGCGAAGAGACCCGCTACTCTCGCGAGTACACCCGCGTGATTTTCTACCAATACGGATATTGTATGTTTCATATTATCGAATTTTCCTTTTTATCCACCATGACCTGTAAAAGATATGGCTTTTCCGATGCAAGCATATTGTGTATTGCCGATCCGGCCTGTGATATGTCCGTTAAGCTTTCGGCCTTTATTCCGTAAGCCTGCGCTATCATAACATAGTCCGGGCTGCCTGTAAGATCAACGGCTATCTCCCTATTGTATAACTTGTCCTGAAGTTCGCGCACCATGCCGAGACTTGTGTTCACAAAAACGATCACCTTGACATTGATGTCGTGCTGCATCGCCGTCGCAAGCTCCATGAACTGCATCTGAAGGCTTCCGTCACCGCAGATCGCAACGACCTGACGATCCGGACAGGCCTTCTTCGCACCGATAGCCGCCGGAAGCGAATATCCCATTGTTCCCATACCGCCCGCGGTCATGAATCTGCCTTTGGTCATATATATGTTGTTGGCCGTCCATATCTGGTTAGAACCTACGTCAGAAACAACTACGGCATCCTCTTCAAGCTGTCTGTTCAGTTCGCATATGAAGAGCTTCGGGTTAACAGTACCGGGGACAGACTCCGGAACGGGTTTCTGCTCGTTCTTTACCGCTTTGAGCATATTCATCCATTCGGTATGCCGTTCGTCGGTAACTGTATCCAGCAGACGCCGCAGTATTATCTTTATATCGCCTACTACAGGCGTTGTTACATTGACGTTCTTTCCGATCTCGGCAGGGTCAATATCAATGTGTATTATCTCCACGTCTTCAAGGCCGTCCATTGCGACTATCGCTCTGTCGCCCATGCGGGCACCAAGCAGGATAAGCAGGTCACAGTTCCTTACCGCGTAATTGGCGGACTTTTCG
>JAEEGL011984400.1_pt1 | contig 24290 bp, 19 predicted proteins | sample 9134231 | NCBI WGS metagenome assembly JAEEGL01 (sample SAMN16246548, study PRJNA631951) | gut metagenome | biome: gut microbiome; feature: rumen; material: fiber-attached | host: Bos | place: Iran: Karaj | collected 2018-10
CCCAGGAGGCCTATGAATTTGCCATGGAGCACCTGATGCAGAAGCAGTCCATCAAGGAGTTCAAGAAGTCCCAGGCGGGACTTGCAAGAGCCCTCACAAGACTGAAGGCTTCATCCAAGTATCTTAACAATTAGTATAAAAGTTTTGTTGGCGGAAGGGAAAAGAAGTGAGAATTAAACATAGATTAACAGCATTGACAGGCCTTTTTTGCATGGCCTTAATGATTATGACCGGCTGCGGCAAAAAAACGGATCCGGAGCTGGAGGCATACAAGGAGAGCATGACTTCTTTTTACAGTAAGCTCTCATCCTATGACAGCCAGATCAATTCCATAGATCCGGAATCCGAATCGGCCAAGTATGACCTCCTTGAGGTCCTGGATGAGATGAATAACAGCTACAGCGATATGGCGCAGCTTCAGGTTCCCGATGAGTTCTCGGGGATTGCGGACATATCCGTAGAAGCAGCGGATTACATGGACAAGGCCAATCAGTTCTACCACATGGCCTATGACAACGAATTTGATGAGGACAGCGAGCTTCTGGCATCCCAGTACTATGAGAGAGCCAACGAGAGAGTAAGGATAATGCTGCAGGTGCTTCACGGAGAAGTTCCTGAGGGCGAGGGCATCTCGGTGGAGACCCAGAGTACTTACGAGATCTCAACAATAGATGATTCAAGCACTGATGAGTAACAGTCAGTGCTTTTATTACATGATGATAGGGTCAGAAGCTTATGAATTATTACTTGAAGCCGGTAAAAGAAAACCGATTTATATATGCGATGAAGTTCATAGCCTGTCTTTTTGTGATAACCATTCACGCCAGGATCCCCGGGACTTTTGGAGAACTGGAGATGTGTATGGCCAGGTTTGCTGTCCCTTTTTTCTTTGCGGTATCAGGAAGGTTCCTTCTTTCCGGAGATCAGGTTTATCCTGTTATTAAGGTGCCTGACATCAGGAGAAAGGTATCTTCATCTCTTAAAAAGCTCCTTAAGGTCACAGGAGTTGTCTATCTGGTTCACTTTGTGTTTTCTTTTGTTGTAAATATGTGGAGCGGTGTCAGTTTACAGGAGTATTTCACCTCCAAGTTTAATCTCCGGGAACTGATGAACTTTGTGTTGTTCAACTCCGGAAGGGTTATCTATGACGGCTCCTATGTCTTTGACCACATGTGGTATCTCTTTGCCCTTATCTATGTATATGGTCTGATCTATATCTTTGCGCCGGTGCTAAGGAGCTGGTACAAAGCTCTCACAGTGATCCTGCTGTTTTTCCTGTACTTTGGAGAGCTTCTCCAGACCTTTTATCCCATAAGGCCCTTTGATATCAGCATCACCACCTGGTATATTATGCGCAACTGGCTGTTTGTGGGGCTTCCCTTCGTGCTGATAGGAGTGATCTTTTCAGACCAGGTGTGCAAAGTCAGACAACATGGATATGATCAGGCGTCTGCCTTTTTCAGAAGGCTGAAGGTCCCGGGCATCGTTATGGTGATCCTTGGCAATCTCACCAGCTTTGCTGAGTATTATGCTTTTGGCTCTAAGGAGGTGTACTTTGGAACTCTCTTTATTGTTATAGGACTGCTGATCCTGTCTGAGAGCCTTTACATCAGAACCTATTACCTGTATATACTTGGTAAAAGAGCTTCATCAAACATCTATTTTTACCATGTGCTTGTTATAGCTGTGCTGGATATTTCGGCGCAGAGGGGGATAATTCCCGTGATCGGTATGCTGCAAAAGCCCTTTATTGTCATGGGCATCTGTTTTCTGCTCTTTGGCCTTGGGCCGCTGATCCGGGAAGGTAAAGAAAGTAATAAACCACTAAGCCGTACTGAGTGATCCACCAAAAGTGGTTCGCTTCAGGTCCATGTGGCAGGAGAGGAAATTGAAAAATCTATGAACAGAAAAGAGTTTTTGGAATTTGTAAATAACAGGGTGGTTTTCCTGGATGGAGCCACCGGCAGTAATCTCATGAAGGCGGGGATGCCTTCCGGGGTATGTCCGGAAAAATGGATCCTTGAGCATAAGGATGTGATACTGGATCTTCAGAGGGCCTATGTGGAGGCCGGCTCAGATATCATATATGCTCCCACCTTTACCGGCAACAGGATAAAGCTTTCAGATTATAACCTTTCTGATGAGATAGTTGATATCAATTCATCATTGGTTGAGCTTGCTAAGAAGGCATCCGGGGGAAAGGCCCTTGTGGCAGGTGACCTGACCATGACCGGAAGACAGCTAAAGCCCATAGGGGATCTGGACTTTGAGGAGCTTATTGATGTCTACAAGGAGCAGATAAGGATCCTGATAGATGCAGGCTGCGACATACTGGTGGTGGAGACCATGATGAGTCTTCAGGAGTGCAGGGCTGCCCTTATTGCTGCCGGGGAAGTGTCAGATATGGCAGTCATAGTAACCATGACTTTTGAGCCTGACGGCAGGACTCTCTTCGGTTCTGATCCTGAGGCTGCTGCCATCTGTCTGGAGGCCCTTGGTGCTGCGGCCATCGGTGCCAACTGTTCCACAGGTCCCGACAAGATGGAGGAGATAATAAAGAGGATTGCCTCTGTCACCTCTATACCTGTTATAGCCAAGCCTAATGCGGGACTTCCCAAGGTTGATGAGAGCGGCAATACCGTTTATGACATGAGCCCTGATGTTTTCTGCAGTGAGATGAAGAGGCTCATCATGGCAGGAGCCTCTGTGATAGGTGGCTGCTGCGGTACTGACCCATCCTTTATCAGGCTCATACATGACACTTATGGCCAGATAAAGCCCCTGGAGCTTCGGGATGATGAGGGACAGCCCATTCAGAGGAAGATAAGCGGCAGAAGGTACCTCTCCTCCGAGAGAAAGAGCCTTAGCTTTGACATGGACTCCCTGTTCATGATAGTGGGTGAGAGGATCAATCCCACAGGTAAGAAAAAACTGCAGGCAGAGCTTCGCGAGAACAGGCTGGATATGGTATCAGACTTTGCCGAGAGCCAGGAGAGGGACGGCGCTTCCGTCCTTGATATAAATGTCGGCATGAGCGGAATAGATGAAAAAGAGATGATGCTGTCTGTAATGAGCGAAGTGAGCTCTGTTACAGATCTGCCCCTTTGCATTGACACCTCAAGCCCCGAGGTAATGGAGGCGGCTTTAAGGCTATATCCCGGAAGAGCACTGATGAATTCCATATCCCTTGAAAAGGGCAAGGCAGAGGCCTTTCTTCCTCTTGCCAAAAAGTACGGAGCCATGTTTGTGCTGCTTCCGCTCAGCCCCGAGGGACTTCCAAAGGATGCAGCTGAAAAGATAGACAATATCAACACTCTTTCCATGATGGCCTACCGGTACGGCCTTAACAGGGAGGACATTGTTGTGGACGGGCTGGTGGCCACCGTGGGAGCTGATTCCGAGGCTGCCATCAACACACTGGACACCATAGGCTACTGCTATGATAACGGCTTTGCCACGATCTGCGGCCTTTCCAATATTTCTTTTGGCCTGCCTGAGAGGATGAATGTCAACACGGCATTTCTGACCATGGCTATTTCCAGGGGACTTACCATGGCCATTGCCAATCCCTCCCAGGAGCTTCTGGTCAATGCTGCCTTTGCTTCGGACCTGCTTAGAAACAAGGAGGGGGCTGACTTACGCTATATAGAGAGGATGCAGCAGATCGCCAGGGACAAGGAACAGGCACCTTCTGCAAAAGACAGTAATATCACATCTGTCACAGATACCGATTTCCTTGGTATAATAAAACAGGATGTATTAAAAGGAGCCAGGCGCTCCATTGAGAAGGATACAAGGCTTGCCCTGGATGCAGGGACAGAGCCTGAGAGGATCCTTAATGAGGCTTTGATGCCCGCCATCAACGAGGTGGGAGATCTGTTTGACAAGGGCAGGTACTTCCTTCCCCAGCTCATATCGGGAGCTGAGGCCATGAAGCTGTCAATTGCCATACTTGAGCCCTTACTTGCAGCAGGCAGGGATGAATCAAAGGTCCTTCCCACTGTTGTCATCGCATCTGTTCAGGGAGACATTCATGACATCGGCAAGAATCTGGTGGCGATGATGCTGAGGAACTACGGCTTTAACGTGGTTGACCTTGGCAAGGACGTTCCCAAGGAGCAGATAGTAAAGGCTGCCCTGGACAGCGACGCCGCAGTAATAGCTCTTTCTGCACTTATGACCACCACCATGATGGAGATGAAGCATGTGGTGGACTACGCCAGAAGTCAGGGACTTAAGTCCAGGATCATTATAGGCGGAGCGGTGGTGACCGAGGACTTTGCCGCAGAGATCGGAGCTGACGGATATTCTGCTGATGCGGCAGGGGCTGTGAGGCTTGTAAGAAAGCTTATCGGAGAATGAAAATTCTTTTAAATACGGAGGAATATGTATGATTGGAGCAGAGGCAATTGTAAAATGCCTTGAAAAAGAGAATACAGAGGTGATATACGGCTATTCGGGAGTGGCCATAGACCCCTTCTGGAACAGTATTCTGGAGACAAGGATCAAGACGGTCCTCATAAGGACAGAGCAGAATGCTGCGCACTGCGCCAGCGGCTATGCCAGAATAAGCGGTAAGGTAGGCGTCTGTGCAGTTACTTCCGGTCCCGGTGCCACCAATCTTATCACCGGCATTGCAACTGCCTATGCAGATTCCATACCCATGGTGGCCATCACAGGCCAGGTCAATTCCGACATGATAGGAAGTGATGTTTTCCAGGAGGCAGATATCACGGGAGCTGTGGAGTCTTTTGTTAAATACAGCTATCTCATAAGGGACGTCAATGACATCCCAAGAGTTTTCAAGGAGGCCTTCTTTATAGCCGGCAGCGGAAGGAAGGGTCCGGTTCTAATTGATATCCCCATGGATGTGCAGCTGGCGGTGATGACTGAGAAGTTCATTTATCCCGAGAGCATCTCCATGAGATCCTATAAGCCCACTGTTAAGGGCAATATCGTTCAGATCAAAAAGGTCATCAAGGAAGTTGAGAAGGCCAAACGCCCCATCATCTGTGTGGGCGGCGGTGTGCACCTGTCAGGAGCCACCAAAGAGATCGTGAAGTTTGCGGAGCTCAACAACGTACCGGTGGTTTCAACTATGATGGGCATCGGAGTTATGCCCTCGGAGCACCCTCTATACTTCGGAATGGTGGGCAACAACGGCCAGCCCTATGCCAACAGGGCCATGAATGAGTCGGACCTGCTACTGATGGTTGGTGCCAGGGTTGCGGACAGAGCTGTCAACAGACCTGACCTTATAACAGAGAACAAGGTTATGGTACATATAGATGTGGATCCCGCCGAGATCGGCAAGAATGTGGGCCCCACAATACCTCTTGTCGGAGACATCAGGCATATTTTCAATGACTTTCTGGAGCAGGATGATCACGCCGATGATCACGGTGAGTGGGTGGATACCCTGAACGGCTACAAGGAGGCCATGGATTCCGACAGGCTTCCGGAATATGCAATAGAGGCCTACGTAGAACCCAGGGACTTTATCAGAAGGCTCTCAAAGGCCATGAAGGATGATGCGGTATACGTTGCGGATGTGGGTCAGAACCAGATCTGGTCCTGTGCCTATCACATAGTCAGAAACGGAAGATTCCTTACCTCAGGCGGTATGGGCACCATGGGCTATTCCATACCTGCGGCCATGGGCGCCAAGATGGCTGACCCCGGCAGACAGGTGGTGGCAGTTCTTGGGGACGGTGCTTTCCAGATGAGCATGATGGAGCTGGCTACCATGAGGCAGTACAGGATTCCAGTCAAGGTTATCGTGCTTAAGAACGGCTTCCTTGGAATGGTCAGGGAGCATCAGCACTATGTCTACAATGACAACTACTCCATGGTGGAGCTTAAGGGAGATCCCGATCTTTCCCTTATAGCTGCGGCCTACGGAATGGAGTACTGTAAGGTAGACGGCAACAGCGATATTGACGGAATACTTAAGGAGTTCCTTAAGGACGATACCGCGTCCCTGATGGAAGTCAGGATCAATCCCATGGAGCTTACCAAATTCTGATCTTAGGAGCATATGTATGAAGAGAATTTATTCAGTACTTGTTGAGAACAGGGCCGGTGTCCTTTCCAAGGTGGCAGGTCTTTTCTCAAGAAGGAATTTCAATATTGATTCGATGGTGGTGGGAGAGACAGCCGACAAGGCGGTTTCCTGTATGACCATAGTTTCCTCCGGAGATGAGAGGACCATTGAACAGATAGAAAAGCAGCTCAACAAAAAAATTGACGTAATCAAGGTCAAGACCTTCAAGGAGAGCATGAGCATCAACAGGGAGCTTATGCTGATCAAGGTCAGGTACAACAAGGAGAACCGCAGGGACATAATGGAGAACTGCGAGATCATGAAGGCCCAGATCGTGGACATGTCCAAGAACATGATGGTGATCCAGATCTGCGACACCTCCGACAGGATAGAGCTGTTCATCGAGATGCTAAAGAGTGTCAGCATTGTTGAGATTGCAAGGACCGGAACCGTGGCACTGACCAAGTGCAAGGAGAACTGATCTTTTCCAAAAAAGAGGAAAATGCGGTATGAAGTTTGTGCGGCTGCGATTACTAATTGCATATATTCTTCTGGCGCTGTTCATCACTCCGGCTACTGTAGTAAAGGCCGGGGAGGAGAGCGTGCGCCAGTTCAACATCCTGTTTTTGTCATCCTACAGCTATTCCAACACCACTGTGCCGCCTCTTCTTGAGGGTTACATTGAGGGGCTGGATGACATGAACGTGGACATCAGCTATGAGTTCATGGATGCGGACAAGTATTACGGAGGTATCGACATCCAGAACTTTGACACCTACCTTCGCTATAAGGTCTTTTCCAAAAGAAATTACGACCTGTTGGTAGTGGCCGATGATCCCGCTCTCAGATACGCCATCAACAATCGCTCAGTGCTTTTTCCTGATATTCCCATGGTATTCATGGGAGTCAACAGCATGACTGAGGCCGTGACTGCTGCAGCAATGAAGAATTCCACAGGTATTGCAGAGAATCCTGATTTTGAGGGCAACTATGCCCTGATGAAATCTCTTTTCCCGGGCAGGAAGCACCTCAATGTCATAGTGGACTCCTCTGTGGCGGGTCAGGGCGATTATGTGGAGTTCATGAAATTCAAGGAGGCTCATCCTGAGCTTTCCAGCACCATAGTCAATACCTCATCTTACACCGCCAACGGTCTTAAGGAGCTCTTGCAGTCCTTTAATGAGGATGACGTGATACTGTTCCTGGATTTTACCGTTGACGGCGACAGGAACAACTATTCACTTAAGAATGCTTCGGAGTTCCTTTCGCAGAATGCGCCTTTCGTTCCCATATTCAGGCTGGCTTCCTCGGATATAGGCCATGGCGTTCTGGGAGGAATATCCTATTCATATTTTGACGCGGGAAGGATTGCGGGAGAGATCTCCAGAAAGATCCTAAGCGGAGCATCCGCCGACGAAATGCCGCTTATTACCACTTCCGTGACTACTCCGTTTTTTGAGCAGAGCAGCATGGACAGGTTTGATATCAAGTACGGCCAGCTTCCGGGCGGTTCTACCGTTATCAATGAAAGGGAGAATCTTGCCAAGTTTTACCGTGAGAACAGGGTTATCAGTAACCTTGCCATAGTCATAGTTCTTTTGATGATAGCTATCATATTCCTTTTGAATAACGCCAATAACAGGAGAAAGAAGATCATAAGGACTGACTTTTTGACCCAGATGCCCAACAGGAAAAAGCTCATCGAGGACATGAACCAGAACATAAGCGCTTCGCTCCCTTACGGCATCATAATGCTGGATGTGGATCATTTCAAGAGTATCAACGACACCTTTGGACACAAGGTGGGCGACGAGATAATCGTGGGGGTAGGTGAGAGATTAAAGGAGATGTCCGGCAAGAGTGTGACTTTTGCAAGACTTGGAGGAGATGAGTTCTGCGGACTGTTCACTTCTCCCAGTGTTGAGAAGGCTGAAAAGATCTGCCGGGATATCATGAAGGCAACAAGTGAGCCCTTTGAGACTTCCTCCGGCTGGCTTAATCTGACTGTAAGCATAGGCTGTGCCATGTATCCGGTGGACAGGATCAGTAAGGACTCTGTGATAGAAAGTGCCGACAAGGCTCTTTATGCCACCAAGGAGAGGGGCAGAAACGGATATACACTATTTGGCAGCATAGATAAGGCCTGATGAATTGCGGACATAAAGGCCTGTATCAAAAAGTTCTTTTTGAATATTGTCTGCAGTGATGGCAATGGGGCGAAGAAGATAAGAGGGAACCACCTTTTTGCCGTTATTATAGTCTGTGGTGTTGAAGCTGCATTCAAAGTCCCATCCGGACTGCTCTATAAGGCTTTCGGAAGGGCTGTTCCCCGATATTATATCCTTGCCCAGGGCAACGGTAACAACGGATTCCTGCTTGAGCTGTTTGTAAACAGTCATGCTCTGGGATCCGTTTAATATGTTATAGATATTGGCCACATCGCCGTCCTGACCAGTGACCACCACATTGTTCCTGCCGGTGTAATCGGCGGCAAGGGCTCTGGCGGCGCCAAGGGCAGTGGAGTCGTTGGCACAAAGAACAGCATCCAGCTGGGCTCCGTTTGGATAATAGGAGTTAAGGATGATCTGCAGCCTCTGCTGGGCTATGTCTGTGGACCACTGCGCGGTGGAAGTCTCATAAAATCCGGACTGTGAAGAGGGCACAATGAGTTTGCCGCTTTCGATGTAGGGCTTTAAGGTGTCCATGGCGCCACGGTAAAAGAACCTGGCATTGTTGTCCACGGGATCTCCTGTGACAAACTCTATGGTTTTGGGCTTGTCGGAGGTCTTAAGTCCAAGTTTGGAAATTACGTAACTGCCCTGAAGAACTCCGACCTTGTAATTGTCAAAGGAGACGTAGTAGTCCACTGCATCGGTCTCCATGATAAGCCTGTCGTAGGCTATGATCTTTATCCCCATGGACGACGCCTCTTCAAGGACAGGAGAGAGAGCAGCTCCGTCCACGGCAGTGACAACAAGAAGATCTGCGCCCTTAGCTATCATCTCCCTTATATCAGCTATCTGGGTGTCAATGAGGTTGTTGGCGTAGCTAAGGACAACCTCGCAGTCAGCCTTCTTAAATTCGTTCTTAAGAAAGATACCATCCCTGTTCCAGCGCTCAAGGAGCCTGTCCGGCATGGATATCCCCACCACGGTACGGCCATCATCAATGCGCTGCGCAGCGACTGCAGCTGCAGGGGCAGCTTCTTTTTCATCGTCCTTATCAGTAACCTTTGCCGATCCGCACCCGCAGATCATCAGAGCAAATATGAGAATCCCTATTATAGCCGGTCTTATCTTCTCCATAGTCATTATGTCCTCACATACTTCATGTGCTCAAACTTCCAATATTATTGTATCACTTATTGCGGGGCGATTTATACAAAAAAAGAATGAGGTCTCCTTACCATTTTATCCATGGTATAATCTTTTTATGGAAAATAACAGATCACGGGTGCTTATCGTTGATGATATGCGCATAAACAGAATAGTGCTGGCGTCTATACTGGCCACCCATGGGATCAGCTCTGATCAGGCCGAGAACGGTATTGAATGTATCGAGCTGTGCAAAGACAATGACTATGACCTGGTGCTTTTAGACCACCGTATGCCCGAACTTGACGGAGTGGATACTCTTGTCAGGTTAAAAGAGATGTTCAAAGAGCGCGGAAGAGATGTTCCCATCATCTGCCATACCACGGAGGAGGGCCGCAGCAATGTCAATCTCTACAAGGCTGCGGGCTTTGCTGACGTGTTGATCAAACCGGTGGATCCCAGGGAGCTCTTTGAGACCATCATGGTTTACTTGGAGGAGCCTTCTGATGACTCCATCCTTGACTATGCCGAGGTTGTAGGCTGTGAAGACACCGGGGATGCTGAGCCTGATATCAAAAAAGAGATCGAGGATCTGCCTGTCTGGCTCAAGATCGTACCACAGCTGGATCTTGGAGCCGGGATTACAAACTGCGGCGACCGTGAGGACTATATGGATGCCTTGTATATCTTTTATTCCTCTGTGGATGAGAAGGCTGACGAACTTGAGAGCTTTCTTGAGTATGAGGACTGGACCATGTATGCCCTCAGGGCACATTCCTTAAAGAGCATGGCCAGACTCATCGGAGCCAAGAAGCTGGGCAAGACCGCTGCAATGCTGGAAGCAGCCGCCAGAGAAGAGAACATAAGCCTCATAAAAAGAGAGACCGGCGACTTTCTGAAGTCCTACAGGGAGTTTAAGAAGTCTCTTTCTCCTATAGAAAAAGAGGAGATGTTCATAAATAAAGCTAAAGAGGCTGATAAGGCCCAGATTGATTCTTCCAATGAGAATAATCCCTTCCACCGTCCGTCAATTCTCTTTATCCAGAGCGGCGAGGGAATTGTCAAAAAAGTTATCGAAAAAAATCTTACCGATGCGAAGTTTAATGTCATCACCATACCGGATGAACCCGACAGGATCATTGCCGCCAGAAACGAGGCTGACATTGTGATCTACAGCCCCGGGACCAATGACGCATCCAATATCGGTATAACCATGAATCTTCTTGGTGAGATATGCCAGGATGATTCCAAGATACTGTGCCTTACGGGAGAGATCACCGATATTAACGCCGCTTTGGCGTCAAATGGCGCCCACAGAGTATCAAGATCTTATCCAAGACCTGTGGATATCAGTACTTTTGTAAATGATATGGTTTTCTTTACTGAGCTTGAGGTTTCCTTCCACAGAAGAAAGACCATCTTTGTAGTAGATGATGACCCGGGGTATCTGTCAGTTATCAATCACTGGCTGAGCCCTGATTATAACGTGCAGTGCTTTAACAGCGGAAGTGAGATGCTGTCCGGACTGTCCACGGCTACTCCCGATCTTTTGCTTCTTGATCTGGAGATGCCCAAAATGGACGGGTTTGAACTTATGAAGATCATCATGGCGGATCATTCTGATCCCCGGATCCCTATAATACTCCTAACAGGCAACAGCAACAGGAATATCGTATTCCATGTTCTTGAGTACAAGCCTGACGGATATCTTCTAAAAACCTCACCCAAGGAAAATATCCTTGACGTGATTCACAGGTTCTTTGCTGAATCCATGTTTAAGCTCTCCCGTGAGGCAAAACCGGCGCTTTAATGCGGTGAAATGCTTGCGATTTAAAGTTTAAAAGAAAAATTGTTGACACGGTACATAATCGGAGTATAATTTTATTTAAATTGATTCAAAAACGGCTGGAAATCAGTCGAAATCTCATATAGATCCCGTGTTTTGAGTAGCTTGCAATATTGCACTTTAAAGTGCTAAAGGATGCTGATGGACACTGGGATTGGGAGGAGTTTGATGGGCGAGAAGATCAAGAAAAAAGTCTTCCAGCTTCTGGTTGACAACAACCCCGGTGTACTTTCCAGGATCGCGGGTCTGTTCTCCAGAAGGGGATACAACATTGAGAGCATCACCGCAGGTGTGACGGCGGATCCCAGATTTACCAGGATCACCATAGTGGCATCGGGAGATGATGTGATCCTTGACCAGATTGAGAAGCAGGTTTCCAAGCTGGTGGACATCAGGGATATTCATGAACTGTTACCTGAAGAGAGTGTTTACAGGGAGCTGGCCATGATCAAGGTCAGAGCAGAGTCCGACAAGAGACAGAGCATCCTGGCAACAGCCAACATATTCAGAGGCAACATCGTTGATGTAAGTCCGGATTCACTGATTATCGAGATCACAGGTTCCCAGTCCAAGATTGATGCATTTCTCAAGCTCCTTGAGGGGTACGAGATCTTAGAGCTTGCAAGGACAGGTATCGCAGGTCTTGGAAGAGGTACCGACAAGGTCATCTATCTGGATGAATAAATTTTGGTTTTAGCGTGCATAGCGCGTTTTAATTCAACAAATATACAAATAAAAATATGCGGAGGAAAATTTTATGTCACAGGAAGCACGTATTTTTTATCAGGAAGATTGTAACCTTTCACTCTTAGAGGGCAAGACTATTGCCATCATCGGCTATGGTTCACAGGGCCATGCTCATGCTCTTAACCTCAAGGAGTCAGGCTGCAACGTAATCGTAGGTCTTTACGAGGGCTCCAAGAGCAAGGCCAAGGCTGAGGCTCAGGGACTTAAGGTTTACAACACAGCTGAGGCTGCCAAGCTTGCTGATATCATCATGATCCTCATCAACGATGAGAAACAGGCCAAGATGTACAAAGAGGACATCGAGCCCAACCTTCAGCCCGGCAACATGCTCATGTTTGCACACGGCTTCAACGTACACTTCGGTCTTATCAAGGCTCCCAAGGATGTGGATGTTGCCATGATCGCTCCCAAGGCTCCCGGACATACAGTTCGCTCTGAGTACCAGGCAGGCAAGGGAACTCCTTGTCTTGTAGCTGTAGAGCAGGATGCAACAGGTAAGGCTCTTGACCTGGCACTGGCTTATGGCGCAGGAATCGGCGGCGCAAGAGCAGGTCTTCTTGAGACTACCTTCAGAACAGAGACTGAGACAGACCTCTTTGGTGAGCAGGCTGTTCTCTGCGGCGGTGTATGCGCACTTATGCAGGCAGGCTTTGATACACTGGTTGAGGCAGGATATGATCCCAGAAACGCATACTTCGAGTGCGTACATGAGATGAAGCTCATCGTTGACCTCATATATCAGTCAGGCTTTGCAGGAATGAGATACTCCATCTCCAACACAGCTGAGTACGGCGATTATATTACAGGTCCTAAGCTCATCACAGATGAGACCAAGAAGACCATGAAGAAGATCCTCTCAGACATCCAGGACGGAACCTTTGCCAAGGAATTCCTTCTCGATATGTCAGAGGCTGGCGGACAGGTTCACTTCCAGGCTATGCGCAAGCTTCACGCTGAGCATCCTTCAGAGAAGATCGGCGCTGAGATCCGCAAGCTCTACAGCTGGAACAATGAGTCTGACAAGCTTATCAACAACTGATTAAATCTTGGGAATGACTTTAGCTTTTTAAATAATGCGGCCCCTTAAGTCATCTGTGCCATTCATGCCGGATGATTTAAGGGGCTTTTTTGTTACAAATGACAAAATTTCTCAATAACCATGGGCTTTGTGAGGTTGTGAGAGAAAGTCAATCGTGATACCATTTATGGAAGTTAGCAAGCGCTAACCACGATAAGCAAAATAATGAGGAGTTAATTTATGTTTTTGGAACTTAAAAATATCCGAAAGTCCTTCGGCGAGGGGAGCAGTCTTATAGAGGTGCTTAAGGGAATAGATCTGACCGTGGAAAAGGGCCAGTTCGTGGTGCTTTTGGGGCCTTCAGGTTCCGGCAAGTCCACCCTTCTTAATATAATCGGAGGTATAGACAGCGCCGACTCGGGTGAGATCCGGATCCGGGATGAGAGGATGAACGACATGGATGAAAGAGCTCTCACTGCATACAGAAGAGACCATCTGGGCTTCATTTTCCAGATGTACAACCTTATCCCGAATCTCACGGTCAGGGAGAACATCGAGGTGGGGGCATATCTTAGCAAAAAGCCCCTGGATATAGACGAGCTTATAAAGACTCTTGGACTTAAGGAACATCAGCACAAGATACCTAACCAGCTCTCCGGCGGACAGCAGCAGAGATGCGCCATAGGAAGAGCCATCGTCAAAAATCCGGATATCCTGTTGTGCGACGAGCCCACCGGAGCCCTTGACTACAATACCTCCAAGGAGATCCTTGCCCTCATCGAAGAGGTCAATCAGAAGTACGGCAACACGGTTATCATGGTCACCCACAATGATGCCATCAAGAACATGGCTGACTTCGTGGTGAAGCTAAGAGACGGTGTCATCAGAAAGAGCTATGTCAACGAGAACAAAATAGCTGCAGCTGACCTTGACTGGTGATCGGAGGGAGTATGAGAAATCCGTTAAATCGCCGTATCTTAAGGGAGCTTAAGCAGGATATCGGCAAATACATAGTGATCTTTGTGCTGCTGGTGATAAGCATAGGCTTTGTCTCCGGCTTTATTGTGGCTGGAAGCAGCATGCTTAAGGCCTACAACGGCAGCTTTGAGAAGTACACGATTGAAAATGGGCACTTCAGGACCGGGGACAGGCTTTTGGATACAGAGATAAAGGCCATAGAGAAAAAGAAGGTGAGGGTAAAAGAGCTCTTTTACATAGAACAGCCTCTGGATAACGGGACAAATATCAGGATCTACGATCAGCGCGATGAAGTGGATCTTGTCTGCGTAATGAAGGGGCGACTGGCCCAGAAGCCCGGGGAGATCGCCATAGACAGGATGTATGCGGTCAACAACGGCCTTGAGATCGGAGATGTGCTTGGGTATGATGGCGGTCAGTATGAGATAGTTGGTCTTGTGGCTCTTTCTGACTACAGCGCCCTCTTTTACAACAACAATGACATGATGTTTGACTCCTCTGCCTTCGGAGTCGGAGTTGTGTCTAAAAATCAGTTTGCTCTCTATGAGGACAGGGATATTGCCTATAACTATGCCTTTCTTTATGACGAAGCCCCTTCCGGCGAAGAGGAGGAAAAGCAGCTTTCCGATGACCTCATGGAGTATATTGCAGATAAGACCGACCTCATTTCCTTTGTGCCAAGGTACCTGAACCAGGCCATTACCTTCACCGGCGAGGATGTCGAAAGCGACAAGGCCATGATGGAGGTCTTTTTGTACATCGTCATGATCATCACCGCCTTTGTGTTCGCAGTCACCATCAGCAACACGATACAGAAGGAGGCGGGAGTCATTGGAACCCTTCGGGCCACCGGCTACACCATAGGCGAGCTTTTGAGGCACTATATGATGACGCCCTTTATTGTCACTGCCATTTCTGCTGTGATCGGCAACATACTGGGCTACACTGTCTTTAAAGAGGTCTGCGTGGCCATGTATTACAACAGCTACTCGCTGCCCACCTATGAGACCATCTGGAGCCTTGAGGCCCTTATAAAGACAACTCTGATCCCCGTGGCAATAATGATGCTCATAACCTTCGTGATCCTTAGGGATAAGCTTTCTCTTTCTCCTCTTAAGCTGATAAGGCGTGACCTTGGAAGAAAGAAGCAAAAGAGTGCGCTAAAGTTAAGTCCGGGGATCCGATTTTTTGACAGGTTCAGGATCAGGGTCCTTATACAGAATACCGGCGGGTATGTGATCCTGGTGTCCGGGCTGTTTTTTGCCAATATCCTGCTGTTTTTTGGAATGATGCTGCCGCCTCTGATGCACCACTACCAGGACACCATTAAGGACACCATGCTGGCCAGGTACACCTATATAATCCAGATCCCGGTGGATGCCATTGATGGCGATGACATGGTTTCGGCCTTGTTCTCAAGGGTGTTTTTGCAGGGCAGGATAGAGACCGCCAACAGGGATGCTGAGAAATTTACTGCGGTTTCTTTAAAGAGCCTTGGAGAGGACGGCACAAGGGCTGAGGAGATCGTTCTTTACGGAATTGACGAAAACAGCAGGTATATTGACTATGACTTTGATGAAAAGACCGTGCTGGTATCCTCGGCCTATGCTGATAAGTTCGGCATAGAAAAGGGCAGGGTCATAACCTTAAAGGAACCCTATGAGGACAAGTACTACGGCTTTAAAGTCACCGGGGTATACCCTTACGACGGCGCTGTCTGCGTGTTTATGAGCAAAAAACACCTGGGTGATATCATGGGCTATGATGATGAGATGTTCTCGGGATACTTCTCGGATACTGAGATAACGGATATCGAGAGCAAATACCTGGGGACCATCATAGACGAGGAGTCCCTTACCAGGGTGTCCAGGCAGCTCCTTATCTCAATGGGAGACCTGATGCTTCTGATCGACGGCTTTTCCATGATACTGTTCATGTTTCTGATATATCTTTTGTCCAAGATAATAATCGAGAAAAATGCCCAGTCTGTATCCATGGCCAAGATCCTGGGCTATTCGGGGCGGGAGATAGCAAAGCTCTACATACTGCCTACGGCTATAGTTGTGGTCGTTTCGCTCCTTTTATCCTATCCTCTGATATCCTGGCTGATGGTCCGGATATTTAAGGTGATGCTGCGGCAGATGATGAGCGGGTGGCTGATAATCTGGCTGGACCCTTCCGTATATTTCAAGATGTTCGGAATGGGGGTAGCAACCTATGCTGTGGTGGCTGTCATCGAATACCGAAGGATCAGGAAGATCCCCATGGATGAAGCGCTTAAGAATGTTGAGTAGACAAAAACGCAAAAGACTCCTAAACTTATATATAGTGATGTTTTAAAGGATTGCTGCGCTGCAAGCTGATTGGTCCGGGGCATCATTTTTGTTTAGAAATAATCTATGACGGGGATGAGTCTTTTGAGCCGAATTGAGGGGAGAGTAACTGAATACGAGGTTGCAGAGAGGAGTCAGAGGACATGGTACCCTTCGGTGATCATGTTCCTGAGCTCCTTTTTGATGTATATTCTGTCAGCCCTTCCCATGTTTATAAAAAGGGGGCTGCCTTTCTTTTACTACGGCGACTACAATGTACAGCAGATTCCCTTTTACATCCTTGCCCACAGGGCGGTAAGGAGCGGGAACTTTTTCTGGAACTGGAATGTGGACCTTGGCGGATCCATGTCCGGAGCCTTTTCTTTTTACCTCTGGGGAAGCCCCTTTTTCTGGCTGACAATTCCCTTTCCTGAGGGAGCTATTCCCTATCTTATGCCGATCCTCATGGCCCTTAAGTATGCCTTTGCGTCGCTTTGCGCATACGTGTACATAAGGCGCTATGTCCACAAGTATTCCTATGCCATGATGGGCGGATATCTCTACGCTTTTTCGGGCTTTAATGCCTGCAACATAGTCTTCAACCACTTTACGGACTGCGTGGCATTTTTTCCTTTTTATCTTCTGTTGTTTGAGGAGCTTATGGAGGCGCCGAGTCGTGATGCTAAGGGAAGGACAAGGCTCTGCGGCCTTCCTTTTGTGCGATTTACCCTGATGACGGCCTTTATGTGCATGGTCAATTACTATTTCTTTTTCGGCCAGGTGCTTTTCTTTGTGATCTATTTTGTAGTCAGATACCTGACTATGGGCAGCGTTTTGGAGATGCTAAGAAGGCAGCTGCGGGCGCTTTGCGGCGTTATTCTTGGCGTTTTGCTCAGCGGCTTTTTTATCCTTCCTGCGTATTACGGCATTGCAGGCAATTCAAGGCTCAGTAACTTCCTTACGGGTTACAACATGCTGGTTTACCCCAGCGGGAAGCTGATCTGGGATATCTTCAAGAGTCTTGTGATGCTGCCGGATATCATAGGCAAGGGGACGCTGTTTTATACCAGCACAGTCAAGAATGCGTCCCTGGCCACATATATCCCCATGTTTGGAATATCGGGAGTTGTTGCCTTCTTTCTTTTGCACAGGAGAAAGAAAAACTGGGAGAAGACCCTGACCATTCTGTTTCTTGTCATGGCCCTGATCCCGGTGCTGAACTCAGCTTTTTCGCTGTTTAACAGCTCCTATTACGCCAGGTGGTTTTATATTCCTGTTCTTATCATGTGCCTTGAGACTGCCCAGGTGGCAGAGAGGGGAAGGAGCATCCAGCTTAAAAAGGGCGTAGTGATCGAGACGCTTTTCTTTTTGCTGTTTGTGCTGATCTACTGCCTTCCTTCGGAGGGAGAGAACGGGGAGATTGAGTTCTTTAACATGTCCGGCAACAGCAGCATCTTCCTTAGGGACGTGGCCTGGACGGGAGTTCTTGTGGTGCTGCTTATCGTGGCGGTGTTTGCACTTCCCAAAAAGAGGATACTAAGGGATGCTATTGTTCTTGCTTTTGCGGTGATGGCCTGCATCATCACTACTTCGGTCACCATAGTCAACGGCAGTTCCATCATCAGCGACAGGGGCAAGGCCAAGTGGCAGGAGCAGATGTTGGAGAATGTGCCGGAGATTGACAGAGAGGTTTTTGGAAGGGGCGAAGTTGACTCTACCTCCACCAACTACGACATGGTCTGGGGTGTGCCCTCGATCCACTGCTTTATGAGCACTGTCCCCTCGGAGATATTTGATTTCCTGGAAGGGGCACTGGGAGTCACAAGGACTGTGGAGACCAGCATTCCCGTGGACAGGGCCGGCGCCAGGGCCATACTGTCAGCCAGGTACTATTTTGAGAACGCTGATATCACCAAGAACAGGGTGTATCACAACGATGAGGGCACGGAAGGGTACGTCTACACAGGTACCGACACAGGGTTTGACATCTTTGAGAACACCAACTTTATCCCCATGGGCTTTACCTACGACTATTACATCACCGAGTCCGAGTGGGAGGACCTGGTGGCAGAGGACAATGACCTGGAGCTGTCAAGGGTAATGATACTGCCTGATGAGGAGCTCACCGAAATGGAGTACCGCCCTGAGATCAAAGAGCTTACTGCGGAGGATATTCTGGACAGCCCTCTTTCCTATTACGATTTCACTTTGGAGTGCGCTAAGAGGAGACAGAGCAGCTGCAGCATATTTAAACCTGACGGATACGGGTTCAGCGCTGTTACAGGAGTACTTGACAGGGATACCTTAGTTTTCTTTTCCGTGCCCGCCAGAAGCGGCTTTAGCTGCACGGTGGATGGGAAGGAGACTCCCATCTATACTGCGGACTACGGACTTATGGCCATTCCGGTATCCAGGGGCGTCCACAATATCAGGGTGGACTACAGGCCTGAGGGCATGACAGCAGGATATATCCTGTCTTTGGTGGGAGTAGTGCTGCTGGTGGGATACTGTTTTATGTTAAAAAAGGTCAATCAAAACGATTAAATTTGTCATATTGTTGGCGGACATAAAACTATGTTATATTTACATACAATAAATTGATTTTTATTAAGAAATCTTAAGGAGATAAAAGGTATGAGCAAGATGACTATGAGCCAGAAGATTCTGGCAGCCCATGCGGGACTGGAGCAGGTGACTGCAGGACAGCTTATCGAGGCTGATCTGGACCTGGTATTGGGGAATGATATCACCAGCCCTGTGGCTATCAATGAGATGAAGAAATTCAGCAAAGAGGGAGTCTTTGATAAGGACAAGATTGCGCTGGTTCCCGACCACTTTGTTCCCAACAAGGACATCAAGTCCGCGGAGAACTGCAAGTGCGTGAGAGAATTTGCCATCAAGAATAAGATCACCAATTACTTTGAAGTTGGACAGATGGGTATCGAGCATGCTCTTTTACCTGAGAGCGGACTTACGGTGCCGGGAGATCTGATAATCGGAGCGGACTCCCACACCTGTACCTACGGAGCTCTGGGAGCTTTTTCCACAGGAATCGGCTCAACGGACATGGCTGCCGGAATGGCTACCGGCAAGGCCTGGTTCAAGGTCCCTTCTGCTATTAAATTCAATATTGTCGGTAAGCCCTCTAAGTGGGTCAGCGGCAAGGATGTTATCCTCCACATCATCGGTCTTATCGGAGTGGACGGAGCTCTTTACAAATCCATGGAGTTCGTGGGCGATGGCATTAAGAACCTGACCATGGACGACAGATTTACCATTGCCAACATGGCAATCGAGGCCGGAGGCAAGAACGGCATCTTCCCTGTGGATGAGGTGGCTCTTAAGTATCTTGAGGAGCACGCTCTGGGCAAGAAGTTCACTGTATTTGAGGCTGATCCCGATGCAGAGTATGATGCTGAATACACAATTGACCTTAGTACACTTAAATCCACTGTGGCATTTCCTCATCTTCCTGAGAATGCCCACACCTTTGACGACATTGAGGAGATCAAAATCGATCAGGTTGTGATCGGCTCCTGCACCAATGGAAGGATTGATGACCTTCGCTGCGCAGCTGAGATCCTTAAGGACAGACACGTGGCCCCAGGCATGAGATGCATCATCATCCCTGCAACCCAGAAGATCTATCTTAAGGCCATGGAAGAGGGGCTTCTTAAGACCTTTATCGAGGCCGGAGCCATTGTTTCAACTCCTACCTGCGGCCCCTGCCTTGGCGGATACATGGGAGTTCTGGCTTCCGGAGAGAAGTGCGTGTCCACCACCAACAGGAACTTTGTGGGCAGAATGGGCGCCATTGATTCAGAGATCTATCTGGCATCACCTGCAGTTGCTGCAGCCAGTGCAGTGACAGGCAAGCTTTCACAGCCTTCAGAGCTGGGAATTTGAGGGCGATACAATATTGGATTATTGATGAGATTCATTTTTCTATAGTTTTTTGAACGTTACGGGCATGTGTCTTGCCCGGCCCTTATGTTTTTCAGAGGAAATTCAGGAATCTATAGTTTGTTTTTAAAAAGACAAATATTCAGGACCATTAGGAGGATATAACATAGAATGAAAGCAGCAAAAGGTACAGTTTTCAGATACGGAGACAATGTGGATACGGATGTAATCATCCCCGCCAGATATTTGAACAGTGCAGACCCGGCAGATCTGGCAAAGCACTGCATGGAAGATATAGATAAGGAATTTGTCAACAAGGTACAGGCAGGAGATATCATCGTTGCCGACAAGAACTTCGGCTGCGGCTCATCCAGGGAGCACGCTCCAATAGCCATCAAGGCCGCCGGTGTATCCTGCGTCATCGCCAAGAGCTTTGCCAGGATATTCTACCGCAACAGCATCAATATCGGCCTTCCCATCATCGAGTGTGAGGATGCTCCCGACAGCATCAAGGCAGGAGATGTGGTGAGCATCGACTTCGACTCCGGTGTCATCACCGACGAGACCACCGGCCAGACCTTCCAGGGCCAGGCCTTCCCGCCCTTCATGCAGAAGATCATTGATTCTGAGGGGCTGGTTAACTATATCAACGCCAAGAATTGATTATTTAGCAATCAGGCGCCTGAAGCAAATGGCTTCCGGCGTCTGTTTTTAAGAGCCATTGGGAAAGCGGGTCAGAAAAAATGGAAAACCTTATAGTTGCCACAAATGCGGTCATACCGTTCATGATATATATTCTTTTGGGTGCAGTATCCAAAAAAGCGCGGCTTGTAAAGGAGAACTTTCTAAAAGAGCTGAATGGGGTTGTCTTTAAAGTATTCTTCCCCTTTATTATGTTCAACAATCTCTATGATGTTGACTTTGGGAAGCTGAGCGGCGCGGGATACGTGGGATTTGCTGTAGTGGCAACCCTTGTAGTGATCATTGCGTCATTTTTGCTGGTGCCGTTATTTTCAAAAGATAACAGGCGCAGAGGTGTTATCAGCCAGGCAATTTTCAGGAGTAACTCGGTCCTATATGCAATCCCACTGGCGCAAAGCGTGTTTGGAACTGAGGGCGCGACCATGGCAAGCATTGTTGTAGCCTTCGTTGTGCCGATCTACAACATTGCATCAGTAGCAATTCTTGAGTATTACAGGGGCGGCAAGGTTTCCTACGGAAAGCTGTTTGCCAACATCCTTAAGAACCCACTGATCATCGGCGCTATCGCGGGTGTGATCTTTAACCAGCTTCCTCTTACGATGCCTGAGTGCATGGTGCTTCCTATATCCGAGCTGTGCAACATGGCTACCCCTTTGTCATTATTCGTTCTTGGAGGAACTCTGCGCCTTTCCAACATGAAGAAAAATATTGTTCCGCTAACCATAGGAACAGGATTGAAACTTATATTGGTGCCGAGTATTCTTTCGCTTATCATGGCCAGTTTATCCTTCAGAGGCAGTGAGTTTTTTGTTGTCTTCGTGATGTTTGCAACACCTGTAGCTGCGGCATCATATCCCATGGCACAGAGCATGGACGCGGATGCGGATCTGGCAGGAGAGTTTGTTGTTGTTTCGACAGTTCTTTCTATCGTAACAATATTCTTCTGGATTCTGGTGCTCAAAGGGTTGGGGCTGATGTGATAAGCTTTAGTGTCTTTTCTACTGGTCGAAAAGAAGCGGGGGTTTAAGCCTGGATTTAGGTACGTATTTTATTATTTGTTACAGATGGAAAAATAAGGATGGACTTTTTGCCAAAACAGTCATGTAAATATAGAGGCGTAGATTATAATATTTTGAATATATAAAAGTTTTTTGGGATAAAAAATAGGAAGGTGTATAGATATGGACAGAATGAGACAATTCGGATACCTGATGCAGATGAAAATGGCGCAGTTCTTCTATGGACGGAACGGCTTGGACAACCTGGCAATCGCTTGCAATGCCATGGCCATACTGCTTCTTGTGATAAATATATTTGCCCAAAACGCAATAATTTATTTTGTCTGGGTAGCATTTTTCGGATACTCAGTATTCAGAGTTTATTCTAAAAACATCCCGAAGAGATATGCTGAGAACCGGAAGTTCCTTGCACTGACCGAAGTCCCCAGGAAGCGCTTAAAGCTCCTTGCCCTTCAGTGGCGGGACAGGTCAGTGAGCAGATATTACATCTGCAAAAGCTGCCACCAGCAGATCAGAGTGCCTAAGGGCAAGGGCAGAATAGAGATCAGATGCCCGAAGTGCGGAGAAAGATTTATTAAGAAGACCTGACAGGAGTCATTGGGGACGTTACGGATTGACTCATTGCGAGCAACGAGTCAATCTGTAACGTCCCTAATGACTCCTGAATCAATGTGATTGGAGATACTGTAATGAAAACGATGGATCCCTACAAGGTCCTTGGAGTAGAACCCGGAGCCTCAACAGAAGAGATTAAAAAAGCATACAGGACCATGGCTAAAAAGTACCACCCGGACTTGAATCCCGGTGATGAATATGCCGCCGAAAAAATGAATGACATCAACGTGGCTTATGACATCCTCACAAAGCCCGGTGCCAACAGATACAGACAGACTTATTCTCATGAGCAGGCACAGACTCAGACGGGAACATATAATGAAGAGGAAAGCCCCTTTGAAAACTATGGCACATACTGGCAGTGGAGTACCGGCGATCTGAACAGGGGTTATAATAGAGAAGACGAACCACAGAACGACTGGATGGGCTGGAAAGTAGCGCCTGTTTTTAGCGGATCACTTCTTTTTAAACTGTTCAGGTGGTTTGTTATTCTGCAGATATTGTCGATGCTGTTCAGGATGTTCCTGTTTTTCTGATAAGGGGTCATTAGGAACGGTCAATTGTTAAGGCGTAAAGGAGGAAGGTATGAGAGAAACACTTGAGAGAAGAAGTCAACTGCTTGTAGCTAACCAGGAGATCATGTGCAAGAGCTTTAAGCTGGAACACACCCTGACCAATGCCGTTGTGGCTGCGACTTTTGCCGAAAGGGGCAGGGAAGCTGATGTGGAGCTAATCAAGGAAGCCAGAAAAATACTCAAGAAAAAACAGGGAGTATTTTCCGACTTCAGATCCTATAATGAGCTGATCGTCTCAGCAAGGATGGCACTCAGTGCGGATTCTGAAGGATATCTGGATGAGGTCAGTGAAGTTTATGAGAAGCTCCGCAAGGGCAAGCTGTTCGGATCATCATACAGGGTGCTTGCCGCCATGAGCATCTGCGACCGTGGCAGGTATTCGGAAGCGGACGGCCTCATTGCGAGAACCAATGAGATCATGAAGGGAATGAATAAGTCACATCCGTTCCTGACTTCGGACGAGGATACATGTTTTGCGGTGCTTCTTGCCATGACGGACAAGAGCGTTGAGGATATACTCACAGAACTGGAAAACTCCTTCATGATCGTTAAGAAGAATTTTGCATTCCACGACAATGCAGCATACTCACTGGCTCAGGTCCTTACCGCCTATGACGGTGATTATGAGAAAAAGAGTGCGAAGGCCCTGGAGCTCTTTGACGCCTTTAAGGCTGCGGGCACCAAATATGGCAAAGAGCATGAGCTTGCTTCTCTCGGAGCACTCATCGACATCGATACCGACATAGACGAGATCGTTTCGGAAGTTACGGAAGTGGCAGAGCGCCTTAAGGGGCAGAAGGGCTTCGGGATGCTGGATATGGGCAGGGAGACCAGGCTGATGTTCGGTACCATGCTGGTATCCGGAGCGCATTATGCCGGCGAGTACAAGGCAAACGCTTCTTCAATCGGAGGAGAGATTGGACAGGTAGTGGCAGTTCAGACAGCTATTCTGATCACCATGATGCTCATAACGACAACTACTGTAGCTGCTTCGTCGGTATCACACTGAGGGGAGTTAAGAATTATATAGTTAAAGATAAGGTTCGACGCACCGCTGGAATTAGCGGAGCGCCCAGAGCCTTTTTCCTTGCCCATTTTAGAAATCATCTGGAGTCAAAGGGACGGTTCCAATGTCATTTAGATAAGAAAATGCAGTAAATGCGAAATAGGCACGCTACGTTCTTCAGATTATACAGTAGCGTGGACATCTACGTGACA
>JAEEGL010147152.1_pt1 | contig 24288 bp, 23 predicted proteins | sample 9134231 | NCBI WGS metagenome assembly JAEEGL01 (sample SAMN16246548, study PRJNA631951) | gut metagenome | biome: gut microbiome; feature: rumen; material: fiber-attached | host: Bos | place: Iran: Karaj | collected 2018-10
AACATGCAAAAACATAATAACAAAGATAGTGGACTCTAAGGTACCCGTAGTATGCTGCGGCAAGCCCATGAAAGAGCTCGTATCCGATGCAGTGGACGGAGCTCTGGAGAAGCACGTACCGGCAGTAACAATAGATGGAAATACAGTAAAGGTACAGATAGGTGAAGTAATACATCCTATGCTGCCGGAACACTATATACAATTCATAGCTCTGGAGACCAAGAACGGAGTCCAGATCAAGAACCTCAAGGCAGGAGATGAGCCGAAGGCAGAGTTTGTACTCACTGACGGTGATGAGGCAGTGGCAGTGTATGAGTACTGCAACCTGCATGGGCTGTGGGTGAAGGAAATGTAAGATTTTTAAGAATTAGGCAAAGATATAGGGAAAGCGAAAATTAAACTATTTACCCTTCGATAATTCTGTATATAAATTATTAGTATTGTATAAGTGAAGATAAGAATATTTTTACGGCAATAACATTGGAAGTTGAAAGCAGGAAAATGATATATGAATAAAAAAAAGGTATTAGGGCTGTTTATAAAGTTTATCATTGGAATTCTCCTTATTACAGTATTTGTTATAGTTAATGATCAGATAACAGAGAATAAACTGAAAAAATTCAAACCTGTAGAGGATAGTTTATTTTATACTTATGAGGTTGAAAGTGCGAGAGTTGAAGGGACTGAATTGGTTATCAAAGGATGGTTTTTTGAAGTGGGTAAATTTAGAAATGATAACCATGAAAGGACGGATAACAAGAGACTTGGAGTAATGCTATATGATATCGATTCGGAGAAAAGTGAAAAAGAAGATGGTCTTTATGAAGGTATAAAATTGGAAGTAACTCATGAAAAACGATATGATGTTAATGAGTATTTTGAGTGTGAATATGATTATTCTGATTGTGGATTCGTTGCTAAAGTGGATTCATCCCGAGTGGATATGGTAAACGGTAATTATCAGATAATATTTAAACAGGATGAAAGTAATTATCCAGGGATAATGTCGAATAGCTTTTTGTGTCAAGGTAAACTTGAATTTGTGAGCCCAAAAGTAAAGACAGAAGTAGATGTTAATGGTACTGATTTGGATCCAATTATCAACGAGGGAATTTGTTTATTAAATAATCCGGATAAGCATATTTGGGTATACCAATATAAGTGGACGTTGTATTGGATAACAGAGAACGGATATGAATTTGGAGAAAATGACAAAACATATATACAATATCAGCTGGATACTACACAATTTGAGAGACTTCCCAAAGAAAGAATAGATAATAAACAGTATTGGAGTAACATTGGTTTCCATTTTGAGAAAAATGAAATAACGGAGCAAATCAATTGCGGAAAATATCGTGTAAGTATTTGTGGGATTCCAGAAGATTATTCGGTAACTAGAATCCTTACCGGTTATAATAAATCTGGGGAATGGAAATGGATGGATTACATACGACCAAGATATATATTTGATTAGTTATTATGGTTGTATTATTATTGTTATTAAACAAAATGGAATGACACAGAAAGGTATAACTGATGACAGTTAAAAAGCCAGCAATAGTTGTATTATCAAGCCATACACCATCTCTTTTTTGGTTTAGATCAGACATGATGCAGGAGTTCATAAGAAGAGGATACCGGGTTTTTGCATTGGGAAATGAAGAAGAGGGAAAATGGGCAAACGATTTCCGAGAAAAAGGTATCATTTATGAGCAGATTATAATTCAAAGAAACGGGCTAAATCCTTTAAATGATAAAAAAACATTACAATCGATCAAAGAAAAACTCAGAAGGATAAAACCTCAAAAAATATTTACCTATCAGGCCAAAACGATTATATATGGCACAATTGCTGCAAATATGTTAGGTATTACGGAGGTGTATCCTCTGATTGCCGGAATTGGTTCAATGTTTATCTCTGACGATATCAAGTCTCGTATGATCAGATTTGCGATGACAAAAATGTATCAGTTTTCTATGAGAAAATGTCCTGTTGTATTTTTTCAAAACAAGGATGATGAGAGAATATTTATAAAAAACAAAATATTAAAAAGACAGAAAAGAGTTTTATTACATGGTTCGGGGGTTAATTTAGATAAATTTCAGGTTTTACCATACCCTGAAGAAATTGCATTTATTTGTATTAGCCGATTGATAAGAGACAAGGGTGTCTATGAATATTTGGAAGCATGTAGGATGATTAAGAAAAAATATCCTAATATCAGGTGTATACTGGTAGGACCATATGATACGAACCCGTCTGCTTTAAAACCTGAAGAAATTGATCCATATATTAATTCAAAAACCATAGAATTTTATGGCGAACAAGAGGACGTAAGACCTTTTTTGGAGCAAGCAAGTGTCTTTATCCTGCCATCGTATAGGGAAGGTACTCCTAAGACAAATCTTGAAGCTATGGCATGTGGTAGACCGGTTATTACAACAGATGCTCCAGGATGTCGAGAAACTGTCATTCAGGATGATAATGGATTCCTGGTTCCGGTAAAAAATGTTGATGCAATTTATCAAAAAATGAAATGGTTTATTAACCATCCGGATGCGGTTTATTCTATGGGTAATCGCGGACGACAATTAGTGGAAGAAAAATTCGATGTTAATAAAGTAAATAACGTAATATGTAAATCAATGCAAATTTAATATATAAGGAGAATGTTAACGATGAATCTTTATGAACAGCTTATCAACAGAAACGAAAAATTATCTTTAGTAGGATTGGGTTATGTAGGCATGCCTATAGCAGTTGCTTTTGCTAAGAAAATCAATGTTATTGGTTTTGACTTGAACTCTAAAAAAATTGAACAGTATAAGAACGGTATTGATCCGACACATGAAGTCGGTAATGAAGTTATTTCGAAAACCACAGTTGATTTTACAGCTGATGAGACAAGACTTAAAGAAGCAAAATTTCATATTGTAGCGGTTCCTACACCTGTAAATGATGACCACACTCCTGATTTAAGTCCTGTTGAGGGTGCAAGTACTATTTTAGGTAGAAATCTTACAAAAGGTTCGGTAGTTGTATTTGAATCAACAGTATATCCCGGGGTTACTGAGGATGTATGTGTTCCGATTTTGGAACGTGAATCGGGTATGAAGTGCGGTGTTGATTTTAAAATAGGTTATTCTCCTGAGAGAATTAATCCCGGTGATAAGGTACACAGGTTAGAGACTATAAAGAAGATAGTTTCCGGTATGGATGAAGAAACTCTGGATTGTGTTGCGAAGGTGTACGAACTAGTTGTAGATGCCGGAGTACATCGTGCCGAAAGCATTAAAGTAGCTGAAGCGGCGAAAGTAATTGAGAATAGCCAGAGAGATATTAATATTGCATTTATGAATGAACTTTCTATTATATTCAACAAAATGGGTATTGATACAAAATCTGTCTTGGAAGCTGCCGGTACAAAATGGAATTTCTTGAAATTCTATCCTGGCTTGGTTGGTGGACATTGTATTGGTGTTGATCCATATTATCTTACCTATAAAGCTGAAATGCTCGGGTATCACAGTCAGATTATTTTGTCAGGCCGTCGTATTAATGATGACATGGGAAAATATTGTGCAGAGAATTGTGTGAAGAAACTGATAGCAGCGGATAAAACAGTTAAGGGAGCTAAAGTTGCTATACTTGGCTTTACTTTTAAGGAAAATTGTCCGGATACCCGTAATACAAAAATAATAGATATAGTTCATGAACTTAATGAATATGGCATTAATCCGGTAATAGCTGATCCTGAAGCTGATGCTGATGAAGCTAAGCATTTATATGGAATTGAGTTTGTGAATATGGATGATATTTCAGATATGGATGCTGTTATTTTAGCTGTAGCACATGCCGAGTTTACTTCGTTTTCAACAGACCGGATGAATCAATTCTTCGGAAAAGGCAAGAAAGTCCTTTTAGATCTGAAAGGATTGCTTGATCGTAAAGAATATGAATCTGAAGGTTATGAATATTGGAGATTATAATTAATCTAAGACTATGAGATTATAATGATATAGTGGAGGTTCTTATTGTGGGATATCAAGATTTAGTTTTCCCTCAAAATAGCGTTTTCTTGGTTACCGGTGGTGCCGGTTTCATTGGATCGAATTTATGTGAGGCAATTCTCAATCTGGGTTTTAAAGTACGTTGCTTGGATGATCTATCAACCGGAAAGCAGAAGAATGTAGATATTTTTCTGAATAATCCCAATTATGAATTTGTTAAAGGGGATATTAAAGACCTTGAAGTATGCATGAAGGCTTGCGAAGGCGTTGATTATGTTTTAAATCAGGCGGCCTGGGGGTCTGTTCCTAGAAGCATAGAAATGCCGTTGTTTTATTGTGCCAATAATATTATGGGAACACTAAATATGATGGAAGCGGCCAGACAACAGGGAGTTAAAAAATTTGTTTATGCTTCAAGTTCATCAGTATATGGTGACGAACCGGTTCTCCCTAAAAAAGAAGGACGAGAAGGGAATCTCTTATCTCCGTATGCAGTAAGCAAAAGGGCTGATGAAGAATGGGCCAAGCAGTACACTCGTCATTATGGTTTAGATACATATGGCCTTCGTTATTTTAATGTTTTTGGAAGGCGCCAAGATCCTAACGGTGCATATGCTGCAGTAATTCCTAAATTTATCAGACAACTGATAAATGGTGAAAGACCTACAATAAATGGTGACGGTCGTCAAAGTCGTGATTTTACATATATAGATAATGTTATAGAGGCTAATTTAAAGGCATGTTTAGCAGGCAAAGAGGCAGCAGGACAGGCATACAATATTGCATTCGGAGGGCGGGAATACCTTATAGATATATATTATGGTCTTACGAATGCTTTAGGTGTGAATGTTGAGCCTGTTTTTGGACCTGATCGTGCCGGTGATATTAAACATAGCAATGCGGACATAAGTAAGGCAAAGGAGTTATTAGGTTATAATCCTGAATGGAGCTTTGAGAGAGGAATTAAAGCTGCCATTGAGTGGTACAAGGAAAATTTATAGATATGGAAGAAGTAGTAAAAAATCGAACTTTATTATATATTGGTGGTTTTGAACTTCCCGATAAAAATGCAGCTGCACATCGTGTGATAGGTATAGGAAAAGCATTAAGGGACATCGGATTTAATGTTATTTTTCTTGGGACAAGTAAAAGTCAGTTATCAAATGTTAAAATATTGGATACTAAAACGGAATATTTTGGTTTTGAGAGTTTTAGTTATGCTTATCCTAATGGAAAAAAAGAGTGGATCAAACAAATATCCGGTATCAGTATTTTTACATGTTTAATAGAACAATTAGGTAATATAACAGATATTTGTCTATATAATTTTCCTGCTATTGCTCAGGAAAGAATGATTAAATATTGCCATAAACATGAAATAAAGTGTTATGGGGATATTACAGAGTGGTATATAGCTGACAAGTCAGACTTTATTCGTTCAAAGATTAAGACTTTTGATTCTGAATATCGTATGCGTTTTGTGAATAAAAAATTGGATGGCCTGATTGTAATCAGCCGTTATTTGCAAAAATATTATAAGTGCCGGAAAAACATATATATACCTCCATTAATTGATTTACAAGACAATAAATGGATAAATAATTATACTAAAAGCGATGATGTTTTACGGTTAGTTTATGCAGGGGATCCGGGTAACAAAGATAAAATAGATATTCTGATATCAGCATTGAAATATGTTAAGAGAGAATATATCTTAGATATTTTTGGGATTACAAGAAAAGAATATCTCAAGAAGAGGAAGGAAGATTACTCTTTTATATTAAATGCCAGAAATATAAAATTTCATGGAAGACAACCACATATGGATGTTTTAAGATATATAAAGAAGGCAAATTATAGTTGTTTTTTTAGGGAGAAAGATAAAGTATCATCTGCGGGATTTCCAACTAAATTTGTTGAAGCTATTTCTTGTGGGACGCCTGTAATAACAAATCGTACAAGCAATTTTGATGAATATGTCAGTGAAAATACCAATGCTTTTGTAGTTAACGATTTAAATATAACGTCAATCAGCAGGGTTTTGGAAAAAGTACCATATTCAATAAATGTTCTAAGTGATACATTTGATTATAGAAAATATATAACGGAAATTTGTAAATTATTTATATAATTCTAAGGAGGCACCGGTAGATTTGAAAAGTGAGTTCGGTAAGATTTCAATATATTCTGTACTGGGTTTATTGGTGCTATATATAGGAGTCAGTAGTGTTTTCCCACCAGTGAGTGGATATCTTGGAAATGCTGATATATTAATTCGGATATTTTTGAATTTTGTTTTTTTAGTAATAGCTATAATAGATCATAATAATTGTTTTGCAAATAGATATCATTTTTTTCTTGTAGTAGTATTTGTAGCATATTCTACTATTGTGCCATATTTAGCAGGAAATAGTGTATGGGCGAATCGGTATTTGGATATAATGTTTTTTTTAACGGCACCATTGATTTGTAATTTTTTTAAAAAGCATATGAAAAGACGAATACTTAAAAAAAATTCAAAAATATTAATGATTTTCGCTTTTATAACGTTTACTGTTACAATGATTGCATTAATCAGTAAGCCATATATTGTAAGAAGTTTAAAGAGTGGTGGTGAAGTGACAGAAACCATAAAAAAATCTGGAATAGGAGGATATGAGTTTGTATATTTTATAGTTATTATTGGGATAGCATTTTTCTATTGTTTTTGGAATTATAATAAAAAAATATTATTAATAATTTCAATATTGTGTTTTCTGTTTATTGTGTTGAGTAATTATATGACAGCGGTTTTACTTATGGGGATAGGAGCTGCTATAACGGTAATATCTGGCAAGACGATAAAACAGAAAATAATAGCCCTGATAATTATAATTTCGATTATAATTTTTTATTTCTTCTTTATGAGTTATGGTATCGAGATTTTGAAACATATTTCACCAAATGGAAGAATAGCCAGGCTTTTTTCGGACGAAAATGATGTAATAGAAACCATATTGGGAGAATTTTTTTATGACAGATATCCTACATTAGTAGCAAGTATAAAAACTGTTGGCGTTTCGCATGGATTGGGAGCTGTATTTATGCCCGCTGATCAAGTTTTGAATAATTTAGGGCAACATTCCCATTTTTTAGATACAGTTGCAATTTGGGGGATTCCTATTGCAATAATTTATTTCTATATTATTTTTAAACCTTTGAAAACCCCTGCATGTTGTAGCATAGTATTTTTTCTTTTGATGCTATTTAACAATACCGCCAATTCAATAGCATTGGCTATGTATATTATAGTTCCGTTTATAATTGAATTTTTTAATCAAAAAAGTGATTTACAGAATGAATTAGAGGACTTTATCTATTAAGACACTATGAAGAGTTTATAATATGGGTGTTGATAGGAGAATTACTCAATGGACAAACCTACGATATTATTGAGTTTTCAAAAAAATGGAAAAAATGGTGGCCCATACCTAAGTCACCAGAGAATTATGGATAGTGAACTAAACAAAAAGTATAATTTTGTTCCGATTTATTTACCACGTTTCAGGGAATTAATAAAACCTAAGGTGTTTAACAATTTAGTAAAAGAAATTAGAGAGTCAAAAGCACAGATATTTCAGTTTACAGGATTACAATTAGATGGCTTTATGTCATTACGTTTGGCAAAGAAAGCTAAAATTAGAAATATTTGCGCAATAAGAGGTAGTACGGGAGAGGCAGTTTATGTAAAACGGTTAATGAAATTTATTGTTTCGAAGTTAGAGAAAAGGACTTTAAAAAAGGCTGATGCTTGTTATGCTGTCAGTAGTTATGTGGAAAATTGGCCCATAACAAGGAAATATGCTAATAATTTATTTGGCCATATTTATAATTTCTTTGATTTTTCTTCTGAAGGGGATGTGAAAACGGATTATGAATCAATAAGAGAAGAATTTGGCATAAAGAGTACAGATGTTGTTGTTGTTTCTACCGGTAGAATAATTTTGGAAAAAGGATTTGGGACAATAAAAGATATTGTTTTGCAAAATAAACTGAATGGAGATGTCAAATTCTTGATTGTAGGAGAAGGAAATTATAAGGAAGATTTTATAAAGAGTATAAAAGACAATAATCTTGAAAATAAGGTTATCTTTACGGGATATAGAAAAGATATCGATAGAATTCTGAATGCTTGTGATATTTATTTATCATGTACATGGCATGAGACGTTTGGAAATTCAGTTATCGAAGCATCATATCACTCTTTGCCAGTAGTTGCTTCAAATGTTGGTGGAGTTCCAGAAATAATTGATGATGGGAAAACGGGATTTTTAATTGAATATAAAGATATTAATGCTTTTATATCCAAAATCAAATTATTATGCGAAGATAATAATTTAAGAAAAAAAATGGGAAAAGCAGGATATGATTATGTTAAAGAAAAATTTAATCCGCGTTTTATTGAAGAAAAACTAGACAAATTATATCAGTATGTTTTGAATATAAGATTAAGATAGTGTTTATATTTTTGAAATAAGTGGTGACTGATGGAAAAGAGGATTATTACTCTACGTGTTTGAATAAATGTTGAAAGGAAATATATGAATATATATAAACGAGTTAGAAATAAGATACTTCGGATGATTAACCCTTTAAAATATTTGAGAAAAGTGGGACTAAATTATCCGGATGGTGGGTTGTTTTTGTATGGAAGAGTTGAATTTGGAACTGAACCTTGGATTATTACTATTGGAAGTAATGTTCATATTACTGATGGAGTAAAGTTTATAACTCATGATGGTGGGACATTATTATACAGAAAAAAGATACCAGATCTTGAAATTACAAAACCGATTATAGTAGGAGATAATGTTTATATTGGAAATAATGTAATAATACTTCCTGGCGTAGTTGTTGGAAATAATGTGGTAATTGGGGCAGGAGCTGTTGTTACGAAGAGTATTCCAGATAACTCAGTGGCTGTTGGTGTCCCTGCCAGAATAATAAAAACTGCAGATGATTATTTGGAAAAATTAAAAAAGGAATCTCTTCATTTAGGGAAACTAAAAGGGATTGATAAAGATAGGGCATTGATGAAGTATTATAAATATCAAGGAAAATCAAAGGGGATATACTTTTAATCACCCAGATTATTTATATTTTTAGAGATCCTTTTTGGGAGTATCAAGAAAACAGAAGGTATTAATAGGTAATAAAAATGCTTATACGAGATGCCGATTTGAAAAAATATAATAAATCTACGTTTTTATATATGCAATAATAGAATCGATAATTTAAAAGCATCAAAGAGTTGAAATTGGTTGATAAGTAGAAGATTAACTTAGATTGTACTGATTATTTATAGCAGTTATGTTTTTTTGCTAGGGTTGTGTAAACAAAAAGGAATAGGTTAGAAAAATGAAAAAGTTTTTACATATTATTACAACAGGGAATCTAACTGTCGCCAGAAGATACCCTTGGTATATTAACGAATCGTTCGACAAACGAGATCATAATTATTTGATTATTGGTAATAATATAGAAAAAAAAGAATTGCCGGACAATTCAGAACAATTAAACTGTTTTAATAATAGAGTGGTTAAATCGTGTATTAAAAATAGCGAACATGTTTTTTTTCATTCATTTTGCATGTCTGCAAAACTAAAAGTTTGGTTTTTATTTCATCGAAAACAGTTTAAAAAAGTTGTATGGATAGAATGGGGGATGGATTTGTATGAAGATAAACATGGTAAAACGTTATTACGTAAGGGGTTATATCTGATAGATCAACATTTAAAAAAAAATGTGAGGGTGTTTGTAGGCATTTTCCCTATGGATTGTATGTTCTATAAAAGAAAATACCCTGCAACTAAGGCAAAGGTTTTTTACGCTCCATACAGTATAGATAATGAAAATAGTATTAATAAAGTTTTTTTAACCCACCCCGTTGGTAACAGTTTAAAAAGAAAAACTATTAACGGCAAAACAATTAATTTGCTTATTGGACATCAAGCTAATCCAAAGTTAAATCATTGTGAAATTATTGATTATATTTCAAGATTTAAAGATGAAAATATTCAGGTTTATATCCCACTTAGTTATGGAGATAAAAAATATGCTGATGAGGTTTCGGAATATGCTATACAAATGTTGGGAGACAAGGTTTATATAATTCGAGACTACATGAGTTTAGATGAATATATGTCCGTGTTAGAAAAAATGGATATTGCTATTTTTCATGTTGAACGTCAAATAGCATTGGGTAATATTTTACCTTTAATATATTTACAAAAAAAGATATATTTAAAATCTTCGGGTGTAATGTATGAATATTTTCACGGAATGAGTGAAGCAATACAAAAAAGTGATGATCTTATACATATCACCTATGAGCAGTTAGTAGCAGATGTGGATATGGCAAGTATATCAAAGATTATCCATACTAACGTTTTTGATTTTGAAAGTAATAAAAAACGATGGGAGGATATTTTTAACACTCTTAATAGTAACGAGTATTTATACAAATAAGTTATCTATTTTGATCTGTTTTAAGATGATATTATTTATATGATAAAAAGGAAAACAATTATTTCAAATTTGTCATGGCGTTTTTTGGAAAGGATTGGGGCACAAGGAGTTACTTTTATAGTTTCGATAGTTCTTGCTCGAATTCTTGATCCGGATGTTTACGGAATAGTTGCTATTGTAACAGTTTTTACTTCAATCATGCAAGTGTTTATAGATGGAGGTTTAGGAAATGCATTAATACAAAAAAAAGAAACTGATGAATTGGATTTTTCTACGGTCTTTTACTTCAATATCTCAATGTGTTTGTTTCTATATGTAATTATGTTTTTTGGAGCTCCATTCATTGCAGATTTCTATTCAATGCCAGAATTGACCTACTTAATTAGGGTATTAAGTTTGACTTTGATTATTTCTGGAGTCAAGAACATACAGATAGCCTATGTGTCTAGAAATATGCAATTTAAGAGATTCTTTTTTGCTACGATAGGGGGCACTATTGGTGCAGCTATTATTGGAATTGCAATGGCATTGATGGGGTTTGGCGTTTGGGCGTTGGTCATACAACATTTGTTTAATATGGCTGTTGATACGCTCATTCTTTGGATTACTATTAAATGGCGCCCAAAGAGGATGTTTTCATGGGAAAGATTAAAGGTTTTGTTTTCTTTTGGATGGAAACTTCTTATATCTAATCTTCTTAATACCGTAGAAAAAGAATTACGACAGTTAATTATTGGAAAACATTACTCAAAAGCGGATTTGGCTTTTTATAATCGTGGCGAGCAACTACCTAAACTTTTTGTTGTTAATGTGAACGCATCGATAGATAGCGTTTTATTACCGGCACTGGCTGTTGAACAAGATAATAAACAAAGAGTCAAGGATATGACTCGTCGTGCGATAAAAACTAGTACATATATTATGATGCCATTAATGGTTGGTTTAGCTGTATGTGCGGATCCTCTTATACGCCTAATATTAACTGAAAAATGGCTTTCGGCGGTGTTCTATTTGAGAATTTTTTGCTTCACATATGCCTTTTATCCCATACATACTGCAAATCTGAATGCTATAAAAGCCATGGGCCGAAGCGATATGTTTTTAAAATTGGAGATAATTAAGAAAATAATCGGATTTATTGCATTGATTTCTACAATATTTATCAGTGTTAAGGCCATGGCGCTAAGCCTACTAGTAGTTTCAGTCTTATCTCAGATAATTAATTCGTGGCCCAATAAGGCATTATTGGATTATAGTTATACGGAACAACTGAAGGATATTTTTCCGCAAATAATAATTACAATAATTATGGGTGCAATAGTATACGGTATTTATTTAATTGGATTTGGGGATATTATTACTCTGATAATACAGATTCCAGTGGGTATTATAGTATATATAGGATTATCAAAATTTTTTCATGTTGATAGTTATGGGTATGTAATGAGTATTGTTAGAAATGTTATTTGTTTCAAGAAAAACACATTAGATTATTTGAGGAAAGGTATAAAGAGATAATTAGAATGGAGGAGAAGATTATTAATGACATAAAGATCATTATTTAATCAAAACAGTATGAGTATTGATGAAAGAATAATTGACTATTTAATTAGAAATAGAGTAAGTACAACCGAAGTGGCGGATTGTTTGGGAAAAACTGGAGTTTTACCAAATCTCATGCCTTGTAATCAAGGCTTTTATAAAGCTGGGAAGATTATATGGATTTACGCATATGATGAAAGTAATTGGCCGGTTCATGAACAGATTCAGAACATTGAAGATGATGGAATTGTTTTTGTTGACAATTTGAATTGTGGGGATAGGGCGATATTTGGCGAATTGGTAAGTAAGTATATTCTTCTATATCACCAGAGCAAAGCAATAGTTGTCAATGGAAAGATGAGAGATGCTGCAGCTTTGATTAGGGAAAAGTGGCCTATATGGTGTACAGGTTATAATCCTGTGGGATGCTTTAATAGAAAACCACAAGCAGATCCAAATGAAGTATGGGTCAAAGAACATCAGGATAAATACGATGGAGCGATAGCAGTTTGTGATGATTGTGGTGTTGTTGTAATACCTAAGGAACATATAACAGATGAATTTTTAGATAAGCTTCATTTTATTGAGGATCAAGAGGATATTTGGTTTGACCGTCTTGATCATTATAAGGAAAGTACATTTGATATAGTATGTAAAAAGATGTATCTTCAGGATAATGTATATATGGATATTAGAAATAAGCATCACAATTCTTGATTGAAAATAATGCTTGTTATAGTGAGGGACTTATAATATGGGAAAAAACATTTTGGTTATGCCTGGAACATATTGGGTGGTAGCCTTGTGCAAAAGAATAAAAGAGCTGGGGCATAGGGTATTGTTGGTCGATCCTCATGCTGAATGCCCTTGTAGAGAGTATGCAGATGAATATCTTCAATCAGACATTTTTGACTGGGATTCTGTGATGAAATTTGCACTTGAAAAGAAAGCAGATGCGATAATGTCAGACGAATGTGATATTGCTATGCCTATGGTGTCAAAATTGGGTGAAAAACTTGGGTTTTCAGTTCAAAGTTCAAAAATAATACCATATTTTACTGACAAGTATTTGATGAGGGAATTTTGCAGAGAACATGGTTTGAAGTATCCTGAATATAAGCTTTGTAGAAGAAAAGACGACGTAATAGAATTTTTTAAGTATCTTAATCGTCCGATAATAATAAAACCCTTGGATAGTAATGCTAGCCACGGAGTATTTAAAATAGAATCTGTCGAAGATATTGAAAATCATTTTGAAGAGTCACTATCGTTTTCGAGAATTGAAAAGGCTGTATTGGCAGAAAGGTATATAGTTGGTAGAGAATTTACGATTGATGGAATTAAGACACCGGATCATCATTATACCCTTGCCATTAGTAAAAAAGATCATTATAAGCATAATCCCAGTATTGCTAATGAATTGTATTTTTCTTATGATGATCCTGAATATGATTACGAAAAACTAAGAAAAGAAAATGATACATATATAATGGCTTCGGGGTTAGAATATGGTTTTACCCACGCGGAATATAAATTTGAAGATGGTGAGTATTATCTAATTGAGATAGCCGCTCGTGGTGGTGGGAATATGATATCTTCGGTTATTACCCAATATCTTTCGGGATATCAAACATATGATTTCCTAGTTAGTGCAGCATTGGGAGACATTAAAGATATAGAATTTTCAATACCTGATCAGTTTAAAGAACGTTGTGCCGTATTAAAGTTTTTTGATGCTCCGGACGGTGGAGGGGTTGTAAAAGAAGTAAAGGGCGAGGACTATTTAAAGAATTGCAAAAATATTAAAGAATATCAGTTGCATTTTAAAGTTGGAGATATAATTGGAGAGTGCCTTAATGACTCCGCACGCATAGGATTCTATATAGCATGTACTGATAGCAGAACGAAACTGGATGAATTGATGAAGGAAATCTCTGATAAGTTTACTATTGTTGTTTAAAAAGCATTCTTTAATTTATATTTGACACTAAATATGTACCCTAAGATAATTTTATACCAAAAGGGATTATTTTATGAATGAGATGAAAAATAGGTATTATGACGCGCATATTCATATCCCCTTGAAATATGAATACTCGTATGAGACATTAAAACAAGAGATAAGTGATTCAAAAGTTAATGGTGGATTGATAATAATAAACAACCGTCAAGAAGAAAAAGTTTTCTGGGATAATTTTGAGAAAATACAAAATGATGACTTAGGGTTTATGCCGCAAGTAGCGTACATATTAGACTATAAAGATCCCCATTGGAAAGAGGGATTTGATAAGTTGGCAGAAAAGGGAATTCCATATGTTATAAAATTACATCCGCGTATTTCTAATATAACAATAAACGATTTTGAAAAAATTTCGTTAGATATTATGAAATTGAGTTCCGATGTTATTATTGTTGATAATTGGATTTATGGTCCTAGAATTGAAAACCATATTGGAACAGAGTTAACGATTTATCTTTCCGAAAAATTTAAAGAAAAGATAATAGTTATGGCTCATTCAGGGGGGGTCAGAATTCTGGAAACGATGTTACTGACTCGACCATTAAAAAATGTTTATTATGATTTGGCGGAAACATGTTCTTATTTTACTAATACTTCTGTTTATCAAGACATTGTTCATTTTATTAAGTATACTAAGAAAAGAATCATGTTTGGAAGTGATTATCCGGACTTTTCAATTGGGTACGCCAAAGATATGATGCTAAAGGAACTAGAATTAGCTAATTTAGATAATGAAGATATAGATGCTATTATGTACGCTAATGCTGTTAGGATATATCAACAACATTAGTTAATGTTTAATGTCAGTAAAAAGAAAAGGGAAAGGGTAAAAATATGGAAATATTAGTTACAAGATCGTCAATGCCAGATTTTTCTGAGTATATGGATGAAGTTAAGGATATGTGGGAGTCACATTGGTTAACTAATATGGGACCTAAACATAAGCAATTACAAGACGCACTTTGCAAGTATTTACAAGTGGATAATATTGATTTGTTTACTAACGGACATATGGCAATAGAGCTTACTTTGCAAGCATTAAACTTGCAGGGAGAAGTTATTACAACGCCATTTACCTTTGCATCTACAACGCATGCAATTATACGTAATGGGCTTGAACCAGTGTTCTGTGATATTAACCCGGCTGATTATACTATAGATGTTGAAAAAATAGAAAAACTGATTACTGATCGTACATGTGCAATTCTTCCGGTTCATGTATATGGAAATGTATGTAACGTAGAAGAAATCGAGCGGATTGCACACAAATACGAACTTAAGGTAATATATGATGCTTGTCATTCATTTGGTGAAGTATATAATGAGAAGGGTATAGGTTCTTTTGGAGATGCATCTTGTTTTTCATTTCATGCTACAAAGGTGTTCAACAGTATAGAAGGTGGAGCGGTTACATTTAAGGATAAAAGATTGGGTTCTGTTTTATATGAGTTAAAGAATTTTGGAATTCATGGACCGGAAGAAGTAAGTGCGGTTGGAGCCAATGCTAAGATGAACGAATTTTGTGCAGCGATGGGTATATGCAATCTGAGACATATAGATGATGAAATAGAGAAACGCAGAAAGGTTTCGGAAAGGTATCGAGAACGATTAGAAAAAGTGGACGGTATCCAATTAAACGTAGTTACACCCAAGCTAAAATCAAATTATTCGTATTTTCCAGTTGTTTTTGAAGAGAAGGTATTTGGAGCTTCCCGTACAGAGGTGTTTGATGCTCTTGCTAAAAATGGTATTGGAGCAAGAAAATATTTTTATCCGTTAACAAACACATTTTCAGCGTTTCATGGTCGTTATAATGTTCTTGAAACACCAGTTGCTCTTCATGTTAGCAAAAGGGTGTTGACACTTCCTATGTATGCTGATTTGTCATTGAATGATGTTGACCGAATTTGTGATATTATTCTTGCATGTAAAAAAAATTAAGGAGTAAAAGATGAAGGGAATTATTCTGGCAGGTGGTAAAGGAACAAGATTGTATCCAATGACAAAAGGAGTCAGTAAACAATTGCTTCCTATATATGACAAACCTTTGATTTATTATCCTTTATCTATTTTAATGTTAGCTGGTATAAAAGAAGTGCTTATTATCTCTACACCAGACGATATTCAATTATACGAGAGGCTTTTAGGTGATGGTAAACGTATAGGTATGACGTTTTCTTATAAAATTCAAGAGTATCCTCGTGGACTAGCGGATGCTTTTATTATAGGAGAATCATTTATTGGTAATGATAGAGTATGTTTAATTCTGGGTGATAATGTTTTCTATGGTCAAGACATGACTAGAATGTTATGGAAAGCTATGGACAATAAAACTGGAGCAACTATTTTTGGATATCCAGTTAAAGATGCTCGTTCTTTTGGTGTAGTAGAATTTGACAAAGATTATAAGGTTATCTCTATAGAAGAAAAACCAAATAATCCCAAAAGTAATTATGCGGTTCCAGGTCTGTATTTCTATGATAATAGAGTTGTAGAAATAGCTAAATGCATTAAACCATCATATCGTGGTGAAATTGAAATCACAGCGGTTAATAATGTATATTTAGAAATGAAAGAATTAAACGTTATATTGCTTGGAAGGGGGATGGCTTGGCTTGACACAGGTACTCCTAGCAATATGTTAAAGGCAGCAGAATTTGTTGAGGCTGTTCAGGATCGGCAAGGTTTCTATGTTTCTTGTATTGAAGAGATTGCATGGCGAAGAGGTTTTATTTCTATGGAACAACTCATGGAACTAGGAGAAGAATTAAAAATGACAGATTATGGACAGTATTTATTATCCATTGCTAATGAAAAAAACTTGAATGAGTTGATAAGGTGATTGTTTGAGAGGGTAAAATGTAAATTACAGTTGCAGGTGTAGGTTACGTAGGTTTATCTTTGGCAGTTTAGCTAATAAGGCTTTGGTAAATCAGATATTTGATGAGTACAAGCCTGATATAGGGGTAAACTTGGCTGCTCAAGCTGGAGTCCGTTACAGTATTGAACACCCAGAGGTGTATGGCGAATCAAACCTAATCGATTTTTACAATGTCATTGAGGCTTGCAGACATTCTTATGATGATGGAGCTAAAGGAGTTGAACAGTAAGTCCTCATTCATGAGTACCATTAATTAAAAATCCCTGCATTTCTGCAGGGATTGAGATACAAATCAGTTTTGTCGGTGTTTAGGTTTTTTTATAGAGGCTCGGACATTCCTTCTGGACGAAGTCGGACCACGGTAACAGTTTATCTATGAAACTGAGGTCTTTGTCGTCCATGTGCTTAGGAATTTCAGTGAGGAGAAGTTCGAAGTATTTGTAGGTATTAAGCTGGTTAGCTTTGGCAGTTTCTACCAGACTGTATAGGATGGCACTGGCTTTGGCACCATTATCGGATTCTATGATCACAAAGTTCTTTCGCCCGACGGTAAAAGGTCTGATAGCCTGCTCTGCATAGTTGTTATCCATAGGGATGTTACCGTCATCAAGGAACTTACGGAGATATTCTTCCTGATTGATGCTGTATGCCAGGGCTTTACCGATGACGCTGTTGTGGGTCACCTGCTGGTTTTTTGTTTTTATCCATGCGAAGTAGACGTCAACTTTCTCCTTGAGATTTAGCTGACGCTGGTTCCTCCGGTCTGTCGGTGAAAGGTCATCGTAGCCGTTAAAGATCTCTTTCGGATTTCTTTCCAAAATGGCGCTGGTTCATTAGGCGGATCTGTTCAGTCAGGAGATTTATCTGCTTATTGTTCTCGGAGAGCATGGCATTGGCAGAGTCAAGCTGTGCCTGTACAGCTTCCAGCTGGGACTGCAAAGCAGACACTACGATGATAAGTGCCTCTTTGTTAAGACTTTTAAGCTGGTCCTCAGATAGATTTACCATGTGAAAACTCCTTGTCCGTTACTGGTATCATTATAGCAGAAATATAAGGAAATGTCTAATCTTAGAGGCTTGAGCATTCGTCAAATGCCTATGGATCAAGCGCTTTGAGAGAGCCGTGGCAAGGCCAGAGATTACAGGGATGAGAAAAGAAAAACGGTGCCGTACAGAGCCTTTAAAGGCTTGCAGTTATGCAGCATAAAGCCATTAAAAGCTGTGCACAGCATCATGTAGAGATGCATGAAAAAGCTTGTAAAAATCTACGTTTTGCACAAAAAAGAAACTAATGTCAGGCAGACACGATAGGGTTGACATCATGGATGACAGGGTCTATGGAGAATCCCTGCATCAGCCACCGGAACTGTTCATGCGTCAGAGCCTTAAGGTCACTGGAACTTCTGGGTCAGACGAACCTGCCGACTTCAACACGTTTATAGAGGAGCAGGAAACCATCACCTTCCCAAAGCAGTCCTTTGATCTTGGTCGCGGAATGCCCGCAGAACAGGAAGAGGGTGTTGGGAACGAACAGGGATATCTTGTACCGTTTCTCGATGATGGCAGCGAGGGAATCTATCCCGTAGCGCAGATCGGTAAAACTGCAGACGAGATAGATACCGGCAAATGCACCTGGGTTAGCATCCTTAAGTATAGCGTACCGCCTTGATAAGAGAACGTATGAAAGATTCGGATGCAGACGAGTCCAGTTCGATGGTCATGCCATTGATGTAAATCCTGGCACAGGAGTTAGGTGTAAAAGTTGTGCAACTTGCGCGAGTTGCACGAGTAGCACTAGTGGTGTCAGTTGTAGAAAGTGTAGCCGGTTCAGAAGGTACGGCAGGTACAGAAGCCGGCACAGCCAAGGGGACGATCTCCGGAAGCATCTGTGTAACAGCTTCATCCTTTAGAAGCCGTTTCCAGTAAAAGAACTTGTACTTACTGATGTTGTTCTGCAGGCACCAGTCTGTGACAGGGAGACCGCTGGCCTTATGGTCAGCGAACCGTTTGAGCCATTCGTTCAAGCGTGCCTGATGAAGAAGTGATCTGGTAGACATGGGATAACCTCCTTATATTCCTGGAACCGAAAATTGACTGGTCCACAGGGTATTAAATAAATAAGGACATTATCTCAGAAATGTAGTATAATTAAAAGGTACTGATTATTGAGGACTTACATTTATCCGACTAAGGAGAGAGTTGTTATGAGTGAAGATTTGCAGACAAGAAAAGTAGCGGTTTTGATTGATGCAGAAAATATATCAAGTAAATATGCAAAAACCATTATAAATGAGGCGAAGAGTATTGGAAATGTTGTATGTAGAAGGATATATGGAGATTGGTCATCAACAGGATTGGCGTCCTGGAAGCAATCTATAATGGATTACTCTATAAATGCTATACAACAATTTCAAAATACTTCAGGTAAAAATTCATCTGATTCTGCATTGATAATTGACGCAATGGACTTGATGCATGAAGGAAAGTATCAAAGTATTTGTATAGTTTCATCGGATAGTGATTTTACGAAACTGGCTTCAAGACTTAGGGAAGCAGAGATATACGTTGTTGGTATGGGGGAACAAAAAACACCGACTTCTTTTAGAAGTGCATGCGATAAATTCCTTTATCTTGATGTTATATCTAAGACAGAAGAAAATCAGGAAACCGAAAAGAGTACAAAGAAATCAAAAAAGACTAAGCCATCAAATACTAACGAGTCCCAAAATGGATTAAATCAGGAAGCAATTATTGCTACAATTGATGAGATAATAGAATCAGAATCAGCTCAAGATGAATGGATATTGTTAACTAATGTAGGAATTCAATTATATAGAAAAATACCAGATTTTGATGTACGTAATTTTGGGTGTAAAAATTTAACTGGGTATATAGAACAACTGGATAAATATGAAATAAGAAGTGAACCTTCAGAAACAAATCCTTTCATAAAGGTTGTGTATGTAAGGAAGAAGGTATCATGAATCTATACAAGTAGAAAAAAATATGAGTGTATGTATTAATTCAGATATTGAAAAATTCGATATACGAAAGGCAGAACTTGAAGAAGCATATTTTGGTAAAGATATCTCAGGAATTAGAATACTTAAACCATCATCCAAAACGATAGAGGAAATAATAGAAGGGTATCTATTAGATGGTAATGTGAATGAAGATGTGTTCGCTTGGAAAGTTGGAAGATTAGAAATTATTGACGGCAGAATTGAACCAGTTAAAAAGCAAGGAAATTATCTTAATGAATACGGGATAACAGTATCTTCTGAAGAACTAATTACATATATTAATATTGTTAACAATATGAAATTGGATTTTACTTCAATTGATGAGTTTGAAAACGTATATAATTCGCTACTAAAAGGGTGCCCGAATAACTTTGGAACAGTAAATATAATTAATTTTATATATTTCAAATCAAAACAAATGTGGCCTATTTATTATCGATTTGCACATAAGGCTGCCAAAGCAATATTTATGGGAAAGAACCCAAGTCAGATTTATGTTGGAGAAGCACCGGCGAAGAATGACGTGAAGAAAGTCGTGAATATGTATATGGAATATATTTGGCTTTTGGAGAAATTGTTTGGAACATATTCAATTGACAGGCAAATAGACAGGGCGTTGTGGGCGTATGGACATGCGTCAGACGAGTTTAGACTATGAAAGGTGGTCACTCATGTCAAGAGTAGCTGATTTTTCGCAGAAAAAAGGGAATGATTATTCCTATTGGCAATAAATCATGAGTTAATTATGGTGGTAAATAATGAAATTTAAAATTACATCTGGATTGGGAATAGCGGGTGTACGAGATGTTGTTTTATTAGACAGTGATGAATGGGACGATTATGGGTATAAAACGACATTTCATGCGAGTTATTACGATTTACAAGGTGTCCCGCATGAGCTTGGCACTGTTAAAATTGCCAAGAAAGGAATGCATTTTTCTGGTCGTATATCAGCTTGTTTGAGTAGCGAATTTGAAGTATTAGAAGAAGGTTTTTTTTCATTATGGCAAACAGCAGAAGCATATAAACGTGTAGTTAAATGGCAAGCCAGATGTAATTATAATATTTTAAATGCTCTAAACGATATCTCATATAATACGGATATTTATGAAAAATATAAAGACGAAAAAGTTCTTCAAAAATCACTCTTTCGTTTTGTTCCGTATTCCGTTTATCATCGGCAGTTTAGAAGAATTGCTCGTGGAGAAGCAATGCTTACTCCATATCATTTCTCTTATATTGTCAAAAATAGTAATTCTATGATAGAGGATTGTGTATTGCAGTTTTCAGTTGAACCATTGTCTTTACCACCTACAAATGTTCATGCGATTATTGGAAGTAACGGAATAGGAAAAACAACTTTAATAAAAAGGATGATTAAATCCATTTGCAAAAAAGATGATAAAAATGGCAGGTTTGATTATGCAGAAATACATGATGATGAAAGTGGGATATTTGAAAATATAATTGGGATATCATTTAATCCATTTGATGATTACTCGGAAATAGAAGACTGTGATGAACGGTTTAAGTATATTGGGATAAGAAAAGAATATAATTCAGAGGGATATGAGGATGGGTATAGTGAAATTAATCTCTTGGATGATATCACCACAAATTTTATAGTAAGTCTAAAAAAATGTCTTATTGATGTAACAAAAAAAGATGACTTACGAGAAGTATTAGGTATGTTGGAGTCGGAATGTAATTTCCTATCAATAAATTATGAGTTTGATTTGAAGGACGACATATTAAAGCAAAATAAAATATATTTGATAGAGAAATTTTTTAATCAGTTAAGTGCAGGACATAAGCTTGTTTTATCTATTATTACTAGATGTATAGATGAGCTCGTGGAGAAGTCAATCGTATTTATTGATGAGCCGGAAAATCATTTGCATCCGCCACTGTTATCCTCTTTAGTACGGGGCATATCTAAAATGTTAGTAAAAAGAAATGGTGTTGCTATAGTATCAACTCATTCACCAATTGTATTACAAGAAATACCTAGATCATGTGTCTGGATTTTAAATAGGGTAGGTGAGACTATAAATGCAAGAAGACCCGAAATAGAAACATTTGGAACCAATATAGGGGTGTTAACAAATGAAATTTTTGGATTTGAAGTGAAAAGAACGGGTTTTACTACGTTACTTAAAGATGCAGTTGATAAATATAATGATTACGAAAGAATATTAGAAAAGTTTGACTATAAACTTGGCGATGAGGCCAAGAGTATTCTTAGGATATTGATTAAGCAGAAAGAGATGCAATGAATAATTTACCTATTCCGTTAAAAGATATAGATATAAGGACAATTTTTTATGAATGTGCTGATGCCTTACAAAATAAAACTGCATTAAGTTATATTGAAGATGTTGTGTTGATTTCTAAAGCTTATGAGGAATTTGTACCTAAAGATATTATTCATCTTCCTCAATGCGATATTAAGAATGGTGATGAGAAAGAAATAATAAAAGTATATACTGATAAATTTGCTAAAAAGGGGTCAGTTGGAAAAAAATATTATGAAGCAATAATAGCCAATGCAAATGGACGATGTCCCATTTGTGGAAGTGGAAAGTTGAAGAATTTAGATCATTATTTGCCGAAAAGTTTATATCCAATTCTTTGTGTAACACCAATCAATTTGGTACCTTTGTGCAGAGATTGTAATTTTGATAAAAACAATTCATTTGATACTGACTATTATACTATTCCATTTAATCCCTATTTTGATGCTATGCAGGAACTGTGGCTGGAATGTAGTATTAATTTCTTAAAGGATAATACTGTTGAAGTCTCCTATATAAATGGATACAATAAGGCTATTGATGAGAAGATATGGAGAAAATATGAAACACACTTGAAAGTTTTTGATTTAAATGCTACATTTGCTCCTAAAGCCTGTGAAGAAATAGATAATTGCAAAGGAGCATATCAAGAATTATTGAGAGAGTGCGGGGTGAATAGTTTAAAGAATGCTTTGGCAGAACATAAAACAAGTTGTGAAAAAAGGGATATAAATTCTTGGAAAGCTGCGCTATATCGTGAACTACTTAATAAACTATCTGATTTCTGTATGTGGTTAGAATTATGATAGATTTAGGAATCAGGTTACGATAGATTGTATTGTTTTGGGTGGGGGATATATAAGATGAAGAGTTTATTAATCCTTGGTGCCGGTGGGCACGGTCGGGTGGCGGCTGAGATAGCTGAATCGCTCGGGTACAGGGTTTCTTTCCTGGATGATAAGCCTGGGGAGGGAGTTATAGGCAGTATATCGGAGCTGGAGAAGTTTGGTCCCAAGTTTGATGCATGTTTTATAGGTATAGGGAATAATGTAGTGAGACATAAGCTGAAAGATAGGCTGGTGGAACTTAGGCTTCCAGTTGCTACGCTTATCAGTCCTAGGGCGTATGTGTCATCATCTGTTAAGGTGGGCTGCGGTACGGTCATAGAGCCGGGAGCTATCGTGAATGCAAATGTGACTATAGGGTGCGGCTGTATAGTGAGTGTGGGCGGCATAATAGATCATGATTCGGTGTTGGAGGATTTCTCCCATGTGAATACCGGTGCCATATGTATGAGTGGTGCACATGTGGCGGGAGAAACTAAGATAGAGGCCGGGGAAGTATTACACGGGTTTTATTAATATGAGTTTAGGAGCTTGAAGTTTTTATGAAAAAGTTAGAGAAGTTTTTGACCGGGCTTGGTGCTGTGGCAGGTATCATGTCCGTAGTGGCAGTGATAAAGAAGCCGGACAGTGTTTATAAGCATGCACCGGAGGAGAAGAACCCCATGGAGGGTAAGCGTGTAAAGTTCGTGCCGGATGAGTCTGAGAAGGCGAATGCGGATGGTGAGTGCGGACACTTGGAGGGTACAGGTGAGGCTGAGCATAAGGGCGGATTTTATGAGAGAGTTCTTAAGCGTGGGATAGACTTGGTGCTTTCGTTCTTTGGATTGGTACTGCTTAGTCCGGTCTTTTTGATCCTGTGTATAGCTATCAAGATAGATGATCCGGGTCCTGTATTTTTTGCTCAGAAGCGTGTGGGCAAGAATAAACAGTTTTTTAAGTTACACAAGTTCCGCTCGATGAAGATGTCTACACCGCATGATGTGCCTACGCATATGCTGTCCAATCCGGACCAGTATATTACGAGAGTGGGACATTTCCTAAGGAAGAGCAGTCTGGATGAGCTGCCTCAGATAGGGGATATATTTATCGGCAATATGTCTGTGATATGTCCGCGTGCCGCACTCTGGAACCAGGATGTACTGGTATGCGAGCGTGATGAGTA
>JAEEGL015227621.1_pt1 | contig 24288 bp, 21 predicted proteins | sample 9134231 | NCBI WGS metagenome assembly JAEEGL01 (sample SAMN16246548, study PRJNA631951) | gut metagenome | biome: gut microbiome; feature: rumen; material: fiber-attached | host: Bos | place: Iran: Karaj | collected 2018-10
AAATAAAATGAAAGAACTCTTGTTCCGAAATTCTGTCTATGGGAAACAGTTCGCTATCCGGATCAATTTTTTCCAAAAAATCAGCAAATTTTTCAATATCTATATTTGCCATAATAAATCTGACTATTAAAACTTGAAAATCTTCACTCTCAAGCATTTTTGTTCCTGCAATATATGCAAAATCCGCTACGCAATTTTTATTTGTGAGGTGTTTTATAAGTGTAGAAGGTAGTAGTGAATTTTTGTCATGAATGTATCTCAAAGACCAACAGATGAAGTTTTATTAAAAACTTTCAATAAATTTACAAACAAGCCAATTGGATACAACATATTGGGATATCAGTCTGTTGAGCATAAAGAAGATGTTTTTGAGCGCAAATATGGCAGCATAATTACAACAGCATCTATTGCAGGAGCAATAGGACTTGCTTATATTATTCACAGAGGCGGAAAACTATTCGACTTTACTAAATTTGTTAAAACTTACGTAAACAAAATTACCGCTAATACCTTAGAAAAATTGAAAAATTCACAAACTACCGATTTTGACTGGCTTCAACGCTTAAAATTCAATACTGCCATTAATACAGTTAATATTTTAAAAAAACTTGAAGGAATAGGAAATTTCAACCCAATAAAGGATTATGCCGCTGATGTTGTTCTTGACAAAATTAAACTAAAACCTTTATTTGACTGGATAAGTGACAAATTTACTTATTATGGAAAAAACCTTGCCTTCTCTAAATACATTAAGCCCCAAAAAGATTTTGAAAAATTAGCTCAATCATTAAACAGAGCAGTAAAAATATACAATAAAACAGGAAACCCCGAATTAGCACAGGAGTTAACTTCTTCCATCAACAGTATGCAGCTTGGTTTAAATAAAATAATAAACGGATTTGATAAAAGATTTGATAAAACTGTAGATATTTTAAAACAAAATTCTTCAAGAGAGTTTTGGAAAGGTGTTTCTGAACTTAAGGGTAAAACTTTAAAAGAAAAAATATTCGGAAAGTTGTCTGATTTTTGTGAATTCATTCCAACCAAAAAGATGGAACCATATAAAAAACAAATGTTTCAAAACTTGTTGAAAACAAAAACCAATATATCAAACAATCTTCATGACTTATCAAAAGAACTGAACAATGACTTGGATGATATTTTCTATAGTGATGTTCTTCAAAACAAAAACCTCCGTCAATGCTATATCAGAATAAAAGATTTTCTAAATCAATTAACAAAACAGAATAAAGGTGATAATAATGCCAGAAATACTATCAAACAAAAGTTACTCACTGAAATAGAAAATCTTTCACAAGAATTATCAAAACTGCAAAATAAAAATAATTGTGTAGAAAAAGCAAAAAATATGATAAATATTCTTCAAAATGACAGAAAGGGATTGGTTGAAGAAGCAATAATAAAATGTGAACAAGTCAAAGAAATAGCACCCGAATTATATATGAAACTTGTTGCACAAAGAAATAAATTTCAAAAAAGTTTAAATAATGCCGTAAATTTTGAAACAGATAAATCTTACAGAAAACTTTTGGATTTCTCATTACATTCTCTTGCTACGGATTTATTTACACAATTTACCGGCTTTGGAACGATGTTATATATATTATTAAATCGTAAAAAAACAAAAGAACAAAAAATATCAGAAAATTTAAAAGTAGGAATTCCTGTATTCGGAGGTTTATTTGTCGGGTTTTTATGCAACTTAAGACAAATAGCCAGTGGTCCCGGCTCACTTTTATTCGCAACAATGTCCGGTTTTATTTTAAATAGATTAGGCACCATAGTAAGTAAAAATTATTTGGGAAAACATCCGCAGCAACTTGCACAGGCGGATAAAAGTCAACAAATAACTAAAGCATAAAATAGTTGAGGTAAAAAATGTATATAATGAAAATTAATTTAAATTTAAATTTTTTAGGCAGAGTAAAAAATAAATATTCTGAAAAAAAGACAATATCCAGTTCTGCTTTTGAACAAGATACCTTCCTTTTAAATCAACAGCTAGATATACCGGATATAGATTATATTCAATTAAGTAAAAAACGAAATAAAACGGAAGAAGAGCAAAAATTGTATGATAAATTTATTCAAATATTAAAACAACATTTTTTTGCAACCGGTACAAAAAAAGCTTTTTGTGAAAAATTTCACTGTAAAAAAAATGAAGTCGATAAATTATTAGAAAAATTAAGTATAGACCCTGAACAAATAAAACAACAAAACAATAACAATTTAATAAAGCAAATTGAAGAATATATAAAGGCAGGAAAAGGTAATGTTGCCGATTTTTGCAAAGAATATGGTTATGATTATAAATCAATTTCTAATTTATTATATAATTCAGGAATTTGCATAGGTCAAATAAAAGACCCAAAAAATAATGAAGAAATATTCAAAAGTTTAACAAGCTATATATTAGATGGCGGTTCACTAAAATCATTTTGTGAAAATAATCCTTCTTATAATAAATATTCAATGAATAAATTATTGAATAATTCTCAAATAACAATAAAAGATTTAAAAAAGCAAAGAGAAACTAAAATAATAGAAGATTTAAAAGCATTTGTATTGAGAGGAGGGTCGGTACTCGGTTTTTGCAGAAAAAATAAATATTCTGATAAAAAAATTTATCAATTAATAAAAAAAGCCGGAATAAATCTAAAAGAATTAAAACAACAACGAAAAGATAATTTAGAATAAAATTGTTCAAATAAGTTAATCAAAGTATATAAAATCAGCAAACTTATACAAAAACTAAAGCTAATTACCTTTTGTACAGTTAAGTATAAGATTTAACTAAATAAAACCGTTGTATAAATTTATTAATTGTGTTACAACTATATTATACAAATTTAAAATTAGGAGAACTAAGTGGCTACGGATAAGATAAGAGTTTATGATATAGCAAAAGAGCTTAATCTTTCTAACAAGGAGATTATTGAACTTTTGAAAACGAAATTAAATATTGAAGTGAAATCTCACTCCAGTAGTGTACTTGTTTCTCAATTTCAAGAATTAAAACAGGCATTAAAACCAAAGAAAAATCTTTTAAAAGAGGCTCCGCCTAAAACTCCTATTAAAGAAGAACCAAAACAAAATCCGGAACCCAAAGAAGAAAAGCCTGCTCAAAAAGAAGATAAAGGAAAATTTTATTCAAGTACAAGAAAATCTTTCCCTAAAAATCAAGATAAAGAAGGAGAAAAATCCCGTACAAATAACGAACGTCCTCAATTTAACAAGGACGGACAAAGATTTCAAAATCAAAAACCATTTAACAGAGAAAAAGGTGAAAGGTTTGAAAGAGGGGAAAGACCTCAATTCAATAGGGACGGACAAAGATTTCAAGGGCAAAGACCTCCGTTTAACAGAGAAAGAGGCGAAGGACAATTCAATAGGGACGGACAAAAATTCCAAGGTCAAAGACCTCCGTTTAATAAGGAAAGAGGAGAAAGACCGGACAGAAATGAAAGAAATTTCAATCGTGACGGACAAAAATCTCAAAATAGTTCTGACAAACAGGGTATGCCTTCAAAACAACCTATAAAAAGACAATTTATAGCACAACCTCCTATGGGAATGGGTATGTCTCGTAAGCAAAATAATAATGCTTACAAGAAAAAAGATTCACGTCAATTCGGACAATCAAAAGAGGAAAGAGAAGAACAAGCACGTTTGATGCAGCCGCATCATAAAAATAAAAAGAAACCTCAAGTTGAAGTTCAGGTTGAAAAAGCAACTGAAATTATCATAGAAAAACCGCTTACTGTTGCTGAATTATCAGAAAAGATGAATGTTTCTGTTGCTGAAATTGTTAAAAATCTTATGATGCAAGGCATTTTGGCTACTGTAAATCAGCCTATCGACATTGATACAGCAACAAAACTTGCAGAAAGCATGGATATTTTGGTACTGGATTCAAGTTATGTTGAAAAAGAAAAAACTGATAACGGAAAACAAATATTAAATCTTAATTCAAAACATTTAAAGCCGAGACCACCTGTCGTTACCATTATGGGACACGTTGACCACGGTAAGACAACACTTCTTGATGCCATCAGAGCATCCAAACATAAAATTGTATCAGGTGAAGTTGGTGGTATTACCCAATCAATAGGTGCTTATACAGCTTATGTAAATGACAGAAAAATTGTATTTATTGATACTCCGGGTCACGAAGCATTTACTGCAATGAGAGCCAGAGGTGCACAAGTTACGGATATTGTTATTTTGGTTGTTGCAGCAGATGACGGCATTATGCCTCAAACAATAGAAGCCATAAATCACGCAAAAGCAGCTGATATCCCTATTATTGTTGCAGTTAACAAAATTGATAAAGAAGGTGCCGATCCTGACAGAGTACTTTCACAATTAACCGAATACGGTTTGGTTCCCGAAGAATGGGGCGGACAAACAGTTTGTTGTAAAGTCAGTGCTATTCAAGGAAAAGGTTTAGATGAATTATTAGAATATGTTTTGCTCATCGCTGATATGCAAGAGCTCAAAGCCGATTCAACCGTTAGCGCAACAGGTGTTGTTATAGAAGCAAAATTGGACAAAGGTAGAGGCCCTGTTGCTACATTACTTATTCAAAACGGAACATTGAGAAAAGGCAACTGCATTGTTGTTGGCAGTGTAGGAGGTAAAATAAGAGCATTATTAAGTGATGAAGGTGTTCAAATAGATAAAGCAGGCCCTTCTACTCCGGTTGAAATATTCGGTTTATCTGAAGTGCCGCAAGCGGGTGACAGATTTGAAATACTTAATAACGAAAAAGAAATGAAAAGCATCGTAGCAAAACGCAAATCCGAAGAAAGGGAAAGCAAGCTTGATGCAATATCTCCGGCTAAAGTTAAAAAAGATTTAATTAAAGCACAACAGGATGAAACTCATGAACTTAATATTATTATTAAAGCTAATACTCATGGGTCAGCAGAAGCTGTTAGTGCCTCTATTCAACAACTTGAATCAAAACAAATATTTACAAAGGTCATCCATGCCGCAGTTGGTGATATTACGGAAGCCGATGTTATGCTTGCTTCGGCAAGTAATGCCATCATTATCGGATTTAGCGTAAAAGAAGATGCAAATACTTCAAAAGTTGCTCAGCAAGAAGGCGTTGATATTAGAATTTACGAAATTATATATGATATTCTGGATGATATTGAAAAAACTATGTTAGGACTTTTGCAGCCTGAAGTTAAAGAAGTTGAAATCGGAAAAGCAGAAGTCAGACAAATATTTACCAGAGGGAAAACGGACAAAATTGCAGGATGCTATGTTCTTGAAGGTAAAATGGTCAGAAACAAACTGGCTGTTGTTCAAAGAAACGGTGTTGAAATATTCAAAGGTAATCTTGATATGTTAAAGAGATTTAAGGATGATGCCAAAGAAGTAAATGCAGGATATGAATGCGGTATTTCATTTAATAAATTTAATGATTTACAGGAAAATGATATTATTATTATGTATACAACACAAGAAGTAGAGAGAAAAGTTTTAATATAGCCGGAGTTTTGTTTAATGTTTAAATCAGTATATGACTTTACAAAAGTTTTTTCATTCCTTTTTTTGCTAACAGGTTTGTTTTTTATTTTTAAAGAAGCTTATGTAACGGCTTTTATTATGATGATTACATTTTTTATAGTAAGAGTCGCTGATTCAGACTTTGCTTTTGATTTATTAAAACTTAAAAATCACTCCGGTTTTGTAGTTACTTTAACTTTTATTTTTATATTCTTAAATACATATCTTTTAGTTAGAGAAATAAGATATTCTCCATATTTTTATCAATTTTCTTCAAAAGAAAGAGATACCTACATTGAATATGAAGATAAATTGTTTGGTGCAATGAAATCTTGTCTGGATTATCACAATTATATGATGAAGGTAATTAATCAAAATCTTCCGGTAAATCAAGAATATGAAGATCAAACCAATAAACTCTGTCTTGATGCGGTTGCAAAAATAGATGATGTACAAGTTCCCTCAGAAATGAGCGGAGTTATAAAAAGTTTATCTTTGGATTTAAAACAAGATTTCAGAACATTATCATTGGGTTTATCAAAATTCCATTATCAGGAAAAAAATAGTCCATACACAATAGATAAGGTAAAAGAAGCAAATACAGGTATTATTAATAATATACTCAAAATCAGAAAAATAATGAGAATAGAGCAAGATTTAAACGAAGACAAAAGAAATTTTATAATGCTTTAAAGGTGAAAATGCTATGAATAACAGAATGAGTAAAGTCAGAAAAACAATGATGAAAGAAATCGGAGATATTTTATTAAAAGATATTAAAGATAGCAGAATAAAAACTATTATTTCTGTGACAGATTTAGAACTCGCATCTGATTATTCTTATGCAAAAGTTTATGTCAGCGTTTTCGGTGATGAAGAGGAAAAGAAAAATTCTTTAGAAGCGCTTATTGAAGCAGCACCTCATGTTAGATATGAAATAGGAAAAAGAATTAGATTAAGACTAACACCTAAAATAGATTTTCATTTAGATGACTCTTTAGAAAGAGGTAGCAGAGTCAGCGCACTTATTGATAAAATTTCAAAAGGCGAAATATAAATAATGCTTTTAAATATTAATAAACCGGAAGGTATAACTTCATTCGGTGTCGTCTCTAAAATAAGGAAATTATTAAATATAAAACAAGTCGGGCATGCCGGAACCTTAGACCCTATTGCAAGCGGTGTTTTACCTGTTTTTGTATCAAAGTCAACCAGACTCATACAGTATATTCCAAAAACTAAAAGCTATCGGGCAACAATGATTTTGGGTATAAGAACAAATACTTTTGACAAAGAAGGTGAAATTCTCTCAAAAACTACCCCTAATGTTTCTCAAGAAGAGATTATTCAAGCTTTAAAAACATTTGAAGGAGAAATTAACCAAGTTCCTCCAAAATTTTCCGCAATAAAAATGAATGGCAAAAAACTTTATGAATATGCAAGAAAAAATATTGATATTGGCGAAATTCCCGCAAGAAAAGTTGAAATAGAAAAAATAACATTTATTTCAAAAGACAATGAAAAAGTTATCTTTGATATTGATTGTAAAAGCGGAGTTTACGTTCGCTCAATAATTAATGATTTGGGTGAAAAATTGGGCTGCGGAGCCATGATGGACGAACTCGTCAGAACTAAAAGTGCAAATTTATTTATTAAAGATAGTATAAATTTAGACAGCTTAACTCCTGATAATATAAAAAATTACTTTATTTCTCCGAGAAATATTATTGAATTTCCGGAAATTAATTTAAATGAGCAAGAATATAAAAAAATTAATTTCGGACAATTTATAGATAAAAATATTAAAGCAGAAGATAATGAATTGTTTAAACTAATATATAATGATAATTTAGCAGGAATAGCCTATATAAAAGATAATCTTATTTATCCGAAAACAGTTATATTGGCAGGAGATAATTTATGAAATTTTTTAAAAATTTAATAACTATCCTAATTATTTTAATAAATATTTTTTATTTGAAAGAAATATTTGCTCAAGAAAATCTCAATGCATATTATGAACAATATTGTCCTAAAGAACCGTATAATTTGTCTAATCCCGTAAATAGGGGGTTTCAAACTGCGACAGGTATAAATTTTTTAGCAGCAAATATTGCTCAAAAACAAATAAAGGAGAACCTTATCAGTTTTGCTACAGGAGATATTAATGTTAAGGTTGGTTCTTTTAGTGCAACAGACAGTAAAAACGGAAAATTTAAATCTATATCTGTAAAAGGTAAAAATATAGATGTTTATTCGGTTTATATAAGTGATTTATCAGTAAAAACTCATTGTAAATTTATGTATTTTGATTTAAATTCAAATCCAATAAAGTTATTAGAACCGACAATTGTTGATTTTGATGCAAAATTTACAGAAAATGATTTGAATAAAATATTAAGAACAAATTCTTATAAAAAATATTTTTTCAGAATGAAATATAATTCAAAAGATTTAAAAGGTCTGGAAATTTCAAAACCAAGAGTAATTATAAGGGATGACAAAATCAACTTTTTAGTCAATATCAAAGCACCTTTTATGAAAACTTTTATGCTTAGAGCAACTTCCTCCTTAGAAATTGTTGATAATTCATTTAATTTAAAAGATTTAAGATTAGGAACATATACTCATAACATTCCTATTTTGGGCGCAAATTATTTAATTAATCTTCTTAACCCTTTAAATTTTGCCCAACATTCATTTGAAAAAGAGGGGTTCAAAATGTTATTAAAAAATGTTAAAATAAACGGTAACGATGTAATTACATCAGGTTCGGTTTTTATAAAGAAAAGTTAGGTGATTAATGGTAAGATTTATATTTTGGGTTCTTGTATTTTGCGTGATTGGTACATTATCCGTTCTTTTTTTGAAGGATAAATTAGGAATGTTTTCAGCAGAAAACTTTAACGTCGATAAATTTACAGGTGCAATGATTAACAATAAAGACAAAGACAATTTTAATCCTATGAAAAAAGACGAAGATAAACAAGAAGAACCGACAAAAACTAAATCAGATATATATTTTGTTAAATTGCAAGGTTCCTCAGAAGTCTATATTCCTGTTCAAAAAGAATTTGAAGAAACTAATGAAACCGAACAATTTGAAGCAGTTATAAAAACTCTTTTAGATGGTCCTGCTACCGCAGGTAAATTTCAGGGTTTATATAGCGAAATACCTGAAAATACAAAACTTATATCCGTAAAAGAAAAAAACAATGCTTATATAATCAATTTGTCCGATGATTTTGAATACGGCGGAGGAACAGAAAGTATTTCAACCAGATTTATGCAGCTGGTTCTCACTGCTACAAATGCTTCTCAAGGAAAAGATGTTTATTTGCAAATCAACGGAAGCATGGTAGAGATGCTTGGCGGAGAAGGAATGATGATAAAACAGCCTTTAAAAGAAAATTTATAGAGAGGTCTTTATTGTGAACGAAGAACAGGAAAAAAAATTAGATGAGCTTGTTGAACAAAATTGGACTCTCGAATTTGGTGAGGATTTGGACTTCGAGAAAAAACCTTATCACTATGTAAGAATAAAAGAGATAGATGAATTTGTTTATTGTGCCAAAACGAAGCAGGCTGTAATAGATAATTATAAAAAACAACTGAGATTACTTTTCAAAGTAGCTTTGGAATATGATGACCCGTTACCTGTTCCCGGAGTCTATGAAGAATAATTATCGAGTCGTTTTTAGACGTAACTGCACAAGTCAGATTTATTAATTTAACACTCGTTTAGCATTGTGTTTATTAGATTTTTCCAAAATTTATTTTAAGGGAAATATTAAAATATCTTCGACTTATACCGATAATATAAATTATATAAAAATTTTACTTGGACAGTAGTGATATAAAAAAGAGGATGATTTTGGTCATCCTCTTTCATACTTAATGTATTATAATTTCTTTAAATAATTCTTCTTTTTGCTTATCTGTCATCATTATCAAAGGAGAACGTACAAACTCATTTGCTAAACCCATCTTAGCCAAAGCGGCTTTAATCGGAACAGGATTAGAAACCATAAATATCTTTTTAAATGTAGGATATAACTTCAAATGTAACTTTGTAGCTTCTTCTACTTTTCCTTCAAAAAATAATTTTACCATCTCTTGAATTTCGTTACCGATTATATGAGAAGCTACACTAATTACCCCTCTTGCACCTAAAGAAAGCATGGGCAATGTCAAGGAATCATCTCCACAATATACTGAAAAATCAGAAGGAGATTTAATTTTTATCTCTGAAACTTGTTCTAAATCAGCATTACTTTGTTTAACTGCAAAAATATTTTTATTTTTTTCAGCAATTGTTGCAATTGTTTGAGGAAGCATATTTATTCCTGTTCTGCCCGGTATATTGTAAAGCAATATAGGTAAATCAACAGCTTTTGCAATATTGGTAAAGTGTTGAATTAAACCTTCCTGAGAAGGTTTATTATAATAAGGAACAACTGATAAAATAGCATCAACTCCTATTTTTGCAACTTTTTTAGATTGCTCACATGCAGTCAGTGTACAATTTGAACCAGCCCCCATAATTACTTTAGCTTTATTGCCTGTAACTGATTTTACTGTTCTTAACAGTTCCAGCTCTTCTTCGTGAGTTAAGGTTGGCGATTCCCCAGTAGTACCGGCAACCAAAACTGCATCCGAGCCATTATCAATAAGATGTTGTGTTAATTTTTCTACTTGCTTGAAATTAATAGACAAATCCTCATTCAATGGTGTAACCATTGCTGTGATTACTCTTCCTGCATCATATCTAAGACTCATAATTACTCCTTAACTGTTTCTTACTAACTTCATAGATACTAATTTTTCAGCAATTCTGACTGTATTGAGTGCTGCACCAATTCTCAAATTATCAGCAACTACCCAGTATGAAATAGCATTATCAAAAGCCAAATCTTTTCTTATTCTGCCGACATAAACAGGGTCTGTACCTGCGGCTTCAATCGGTGTCGGATAAACTGAATTTGAAATATCATCTTTTACAATAACTCCGTATGAATTTGACAAAATTTCCCTTGCTTTCTCAGCAGACAATGGTTTTTCAAATTCGCATGTAACAGCTTCACTATGACCTATAAATACAGGTACACGAACTGCCGTACAAGAAATAGGAGTATCTTCTTTCAAATGTAAAATCTTCTTTGTTTCATTAACAACCTTCATTTCCTCTTTTGTATACGCGTTATCACAAAATACATCAATTTGTGGAATTAAATTGAAAGCAATAGGTTTAACAAAAGCTTTTGTTTCAAAAGGTTCATTATTTAATTTAGCTTGAGTATGTGCCTTTAATTCGTCCATTGCAGCTTTGCCTGCACCGCTGACAGCTTGGTAAGTACTGACAATAAGTCTTTTTATGCCTGCATAATCATGTAATGGTTTGAGTGCAAGCATAAGCTGAGAAGTTGAGCAGTTTGGATTAGCAACAACTCCGCTATGCATTCTTAAATCCTCATCGTTAACTCCCGCAATAACCAAAGGAACATCTTTATCCATCCTGAATGCACTGCTGTTATCTACAATAACAGCTCCGGCTTTTTTTATTGCATCAACGTAAGTTCTGCTTGTTGAAGCTCCTGCGGAAGCAAGAACTATATCAACATCTGTAAAAACTTCATTTGTCGTGTTTTGAACGGTATATTCTTTACCTTTAAAAGTTATTTTTTTACCTGCACTTTTTGGACTTGATAATAATTTTAAACTATTAATAGGAATAGAGCTTTCTGCTAATATTTTCAAAATCTCATTTCCGACTACTCCTGTTGCTCCCAGTACAGCTAAATTTACTCCTGACATAATTTTTCCCTTTATAAAATATTATCTAAACCATAAACAAATTTATTGTTATCAAAAATATATCTGACAGCAAGGAGAACTCCATCCATATAGCATTTTCTGTCTACGCTGTCATGCCTTATAGAAAGAATTTGCCCTGTTGCACCAAAAAGAACTTCTTGTGATGCCATAAATCCCGGCATTCTGATTGAATGTATATGAATATTAGAAGAAGCTATGCCGCCTCTTGCTCCTTGCAATATTTCGCTATCTTTTTCATTTCCTTTTGTAAAATCATCACTTTCCAAAGCCATAAGTTCGGCTGTTTTAATAGATGTGCCTGACGGTGCATCTTTTTTTCTGTTGTGATGATATTCAATAATTTCCGCATTATCAAAATATTTTGAAGCCATTTTGGCAAACATCATCATTAATACAGCACCGGTTGTAAAATTCGGAGCAATAAAACAACCTTTATTTAATGTTTTTGATAAACTTTCTAATTCTTCAAGTTCTTCTTTCTTTAACCCTGTTGTTCCTATAACAGGAATTGCGCCCGAATTAAGAATAGTTTTAGCATTATTAAATACACAAGAAGGACTTGTAAAATCAACAACAATATCACATTTTGTTTCTTTAATTGTTTTTTCTAAATCATTTGAAACAACCAAATCATCAATTTTATTGCCGCTGTTCATAACATCAATAACTCCGACAAGCTTCATGTCTGCTGCATTTTTAACAGCTTCAACAACTTCTTTCCCCATTCTGCCACAACAACCGGAAACGGCAACTTTTATCATAAACTTTGCTCCTTATCTCTTTTCTCAAGAAATTATCTCACAAAAATATATGCTATTGCAATTAATTTATAAAAGTTTTAGCTATGGTAAGATAAATAATTTATAAACAGTAACAATTTATGCTATCATTAAACCATAAATTTTTGGCACATCAATAAATTTTATAAGGAGGAATATAAATGTCAAAGGTACTATTAATAAACGGCAGCCCCAAAGCTAACGGTTGTACTTTTACTGCTCTTGATGAAATGATTAAAGTTTTTACAAACGAAGGAATAGAAACTGAGCTTATACACATTGGCAACAAAGATATCAGAGGATGTATCGGATGTTTATATTGCAAAGAAAACGGCAGATGCATTTTTAATGATGATATAGTAAACGAAGTCGGTAAAAAACTTGAAAAAGCTGATGGACTTGTCGTAGGTAGTCCGGTATACTATGCCTCTCCCAACGGAACTTTAATATCTTTTATGGACAGATTAATGTATAGTACAACCTTTTCAAAACATATGAAGGTTGGAGCAGCTGTTGTTAATGCAAGAAGAGGAGGAAATACCGCATCATTTGATGTATTAAATAAATATTTTGCTATTAGCGGAATGCCTATTGCTCCAAGTACATATTGGAATATGACTCACGGATTTACTCCGGAAGATGTTAAAAAAGATAAGGAAGGACTTCAAACAATGAGAAATCTGGCAAGAAATATGACTTTTATGATAAAAGCTTTTAGTGATGCAAAAGAAAAGTATGGATTACCCCAAGTAGAGAAAGATTTTTTCACAAGCTTTCCTGACGGGAAATAGCATTGTTTACAAAGTTCCAAAGCAGATAAATATTTGTATTTATTAATTTATCTTCTTAACAGTCTGCTTTTTGTTGCTTTTCTGACTTCGTTTTGGTAATTTGAGTTATCATATTTTCTTCTACCAAAATAAATATAAATTTGCTTTAAATATTAAAACTCTATTCAAAAACTTCTGAAGCCTTATAAGAGCTTCTTGCAAGCGGAGCAAAAAACGTATATTTTATGCCCATTTCTTTTGCAATTTTTTCAAGTTCTTTATATTCTTCTTCTTCATAATATTTAACAACTTTAACGTGATTTTTTGTAGGCTGAATATATTGACCTATTGTCATTATGTCACAATCTATTTTAACCAAATCTTTAAAAATTTCTTTTATATCATCATAGCTTTCACCTAAGCCTATCATCAAACCTGTTTTTGTTTTTAAATTCGGATTAAATTTTTTTGCTTTATAAAGAACGCTTAATGACCTGTCATAATCAGCTTGCGGTCGAATAGTTTTATGCAATATTCTTGTGGTTTCAATATTATGATTAAAAACATCAAGCGGCGTTGAAACAACTGTTTTTATACACTCATCATTATTTTTAAAATCCGGAGTCAGAACCTCTATTCTTGTATTAGGATTAAGTTTTTTTATTTCACAAATTGTTTGTTTAAAATGATTTGCACCGAAATCAGGTAAATCATCTCTTGTAACAGAAGTTATAACGGCATATTTTAAACTCAGCTCTTTAATAGCTTTTGCAATGTTTTTAGGTTCATCTATATCAAGTTCTTCCGGTTTCCCTGTTTGCACAGCACAAAATCTGCAATTTCTTGTACAAATTTTTCCCATAATCATGAACGTAGCGGAATTTTTTTTGTAACATTCCGCTTTATTCGGACATCTTGCTTCATCACAAACTGTATTCAAATGAAAATTGCTCAAAAGTTTTCTGACTTTTTTTGTTTCTTCGCAGTCTATAATTCCTCTTTTTAAAAATTTTGGTAATCTTTGTCTTTCTTCCATCTTAATCCTTTTTTATTACATAAAACGCTTTTTCCGCTAAATTCAAAATACTTTCAGAAATTGCTTCCGTTGTCGTGGGATGAGGATAAACTATTTTTTCCATCTCGTTAATACTTGTATTTAAAGTTATTGCCTGAACAAAAGGCATAAGAAGCGCAGAAGCGTCATTTGCAATAATACTTGCACCCATTATTTTATCTTCTTTGCTTAAAACTTTAACAAGTCCGTCAACTTCCCCATCTATATATGCTTTGGCACTAATAGTAAGCGGTAAATTGCTGACTTTATAGTCATTTCCTTCAATTTCTTTTTCTGTTAAACCGACAGAAGCTATTTCAGGCTTTCCATATATTACATAGGGAATATTTTTATAATTAATATTTATTGGCTTATTCTCAAATAGATTATTAATAAGAGCAACGGCTTGAGTGGCAGCAGTATGTGCTAAAAGTTGTTTGCCAGTGATATCACCTATAGCATAGATGTTTTGAATATTTGTTCTAAAGATATTATCTGTTTTTATAAATCCTCTTTCAAATTCAAGATTACTATTCTCTAAACCGGTTAAATTAGCTTTTCTACCGATAGCAACAAGAATTTTATCGATCTCAATTTCTTTTCCGTTTGTCAACGTTACTTTTTGGGCTTGAATTTCCTGAATAGAGGTGGAAGTAAATATTTCTATTCTTTGTTTTTTCAAAATTCTTTCTATTTGTTTTGATACGGTAATATCTGCAAAAGGTGCAATATTTTCAGCCATTTCGGTTAAATAAACTTTTTTATTTAATGCAGCTAAAATTCTTGCCCACTCCAATCCTATTGCTCCGCTGCCGACAATCAAAATCCTTTCCGGTAATTTGTCTAAACATAGCATACCATCAGAATTCAAGACAAAATCACTAAATCCAATATTAGGTATTTCTTTTGAAACTGAACCGGTAGCAATTATTAAATACTTATAATTTATTTTTTCACCATTATCTAAAATAACCTCGTTATTTTTATTTAGATTTGCTTTGGCATTAATAATTTGTATATTTCGATTTTTCAAATTTATTTCTAAACTTTTTCTGATTTTTTCAGTAGTTTGGCAGCGGAATTCCAACATTTTTGAAAAATCAAAACTTGAGTTCTCCACAGTTATCCCGTATTTTGCTAAAGTTTTTAATTCGGAATATTTTTGTGAAGCAAGCAGCATGGCTTTGGTCGGTATACAACCACGATTAAGACAAACTCCGCCTAAAAAATTTTCCTCAATAACAACAGCTTTTTTCCCTAATTGAGAAGCTCGTATTGCAGCGGAAAAACCTGCCGGCCCTGAACCTATTATTACTACATCGAAAATTTCTGACATAAATATACCCCTTGTAAAATTTATCTTATCGTAATATTTGCTGCTTTTAATTCATCTTTTAGTTGTTTTATAGGTAATGTATTGTAATGAAATATTGAAGCTGCAAGTGCGGCATCGGCTTTTGCAATATTAAATACATCCACAAAATGTTTAGAATTTGCGCCGGCTCCGCCTGAAGCAATAACAGGAATTTTTGCTATATCACAAACAAGTTTTGTTGCTTCCAAATCAAATCCCTTCTTTGTACCATCAAAATCCATAGAAGTAAGCAAAATTTCACCAGCACCGAGTTCTTGCACTTTATTTACCCAATCCAATAATTTTATTCCTGTATTTTTTTTGCCGGCATTAATAAATACATAAAAATCTCCGTTAACCCTTTTCAAATCAATAGCTATAACAACACATTGCGAACCAAAGCAATTAGCTGCTTCTTGTATTAATTCAGGGGTATTAACTGCTGCAGAATTAAGCGAAATTTTATCAGCCCCTGCTAATAAAAGATTTCTTATATCTTCTGTGGATTTTATTCCGCCCCCTACCGTAAAAGGAATAAATACTTGCTTTGCAACTTTTTCAACCATTTCTACCGTTGTTTTTCTGTTTTCGTTTGTTGCGGTGATATCAAGAAATACAAGCTCATCTGCACCCTCATCAGAATATTTTTTTGCAAGCTCTATTGCATCACCTGCGTATTGTAAATTCTCAAAATTTACTCCTTTAACTGTTTGTCCGTTTTTTACATCAAGGCATGGAATAATTCTCTTTGCAAGCATTAATTTATTCTCTCCAATAAAGATTATATTCTAACTCTAGAACAAAATAGTATTCCTATCAAGCAAATTTTATCCGTTCAAAACTTCATATTTAACAAAGTACTGTCAATATAACTGTTTTCGGCATTAAGCTGTGCCGGCATAATATTAGTTTTATTAACTCCGTGATAATCACTCCCGCCGGAAATATATAAATCATTTGCTTTAGCACAATTAACAAGAAATTCTATTTCCGAATTATTATATCTTGAATAATAGCATTCAAGTCCTTTTATTCCTAAACTAATCATTTTTTCTAATTTTGGTAAAAATTCTTCTTTGCTATCATGTTTTTCTCCTTCCCCTCCCAGAGAATGCGCCCAAACAGGTATTCCGCCTGAACTTGTGATAGCATTAATCGCCTCTTTTGCTTCAAATCTTGAATTCTTTGTTTTGCAGCCTTTAAGATATTTATCCATTGCAGAGAGATTATCTTTTTCCAGACCTCTGTTTACGAGAATATTTGCAATATGCAATTTAACAACGCTGTTCCTAGAATATAACCATTCTTTTTCTTTATCGGTTAATATAATATTCCAAACATTTTTCAAAAACTCAATACGGGTATCAAGTTTTCTTTTTCTCATAATTTTGCCTTTTTTTATTAAATTATTAAGCTCTTCATTATTAAAATCACAGTTATATCCGAGTATATGAGATTTTAAATTTCCGTCAATACAGGTTAATTCTATTCCGGGTATAAATTTTATGTTGGAAGGAATAATTGTTGAAAGCTTCTTGCATCCTTCTATAGTATCATGATCGGTTAAAGCAAAAATTTTTATATTATTTTTTTGAATAACGGATAATAACTCTTCAACCGTATTACTTCCGTCTGAATAATCACTATGTATATGTAAATCGACTTTTGCCATAATTAAATTCTAACTCAAAATATCTTTTAAATACTGTCCTGTATAAGATTGCTTTACTTTAGCAACATTTTCCGGAGTACCTTGTGCTACTATTTGTCCTCCTTCATCTCCGCCTTCCGGCCCCAAATCAATTATCCAATCTGCGGTTTTAATCAAATCAAGATTATGTTCAATCATAACAACCGTATTGCCATAATCAACAAGTTTTTGCAAAATACTGTTCAGTTTATCCAAATCATACCAGTGTAAACCTACTGACGGTTCATCAAGCAGATATAAAGTTCTTCCTGTTTGTCTTTTGGAAAGTTCCGTAGAAAGCTTAACTCTTTGAGCTTCTCCGCCTGAAAGAGTTGTTGCACTTTGTCCTAATTTTATATAATCAAGTCCGACATCATAAAGATTTTGCAATTTGTTTTTTATTCTCGGAATATTTTCAAAAAATTCCAAAGCTTGTGCAACTGTCATATCCAATACATCAGAAATAGATTTCCCTTTATATTTAATTTCGAGAGTTTGACTGTTATACCTTTTACCGTTACAAACGTCACAAGGAACATAAATATCAGACAAAAAATTCATTTCTATTTTGGTAATTCCGTCGCCTTTGCAAGCTTCACACCTTCCTCCACGAACATTAAAACTAAATGTTCCGGGTTTATAACCTCTGGCTTTTGCTTCATTTGTTTTGGAAAAGAGTTCTCTTATGTAATCGAAAACACCTGTATATGTAGCAGGATTGCTTCTCGGAGTTCTGCCAATAGGAGATTGGTCAATTTCAATAAGAGTATCAATATTTTCAAATCCGAATATTTCATCTACTCCCTGCGGTTTTGGTATATTTTTTCTAATTTTATAATGAGCATATCTGCCCAATATATCAAAGATAAGGCTGCTCTTGCCAGAACCGCTCACCCCCGTAACCATTGTCATAGTCCCAAGCGGAATTTTTACATCAATATTCTTAAGATTGTTTAAATTAGCACCCTTAATTTCGATAAATTCACCATTGCCTTTTCTTCTTTGCTTAGGAATAATTATTTCTGCTCTTTTTGCTAAATAATCACCTGTTAAAGAAGTTTTTTCTTTCATAATATCTTCTATTGAACCTTGTGCAACTATTTCTCCTCCGTATACTCCTGCTTTTGGTCCTATATCAACTATATAATCCGCTTTTCTTATAGTATCTTCGTCGTGTTCAACAACAATAAGGGTATTTCCCAAATTGCGCAACTTTATCAATGTATTTAATAATTTTTCATTATTTACTTGATGTAATCCTATACTGGGCTCATCAAGAACATATAAAACTCCCGCCAAACCTGAACCTATCTGGGTAGCTAATCTTATCCTTTGTGATTCACCGCCGGAGAGGGTTCCTGCTTGTCTTGCCAAAGTGAGATAATCCAACCCTACATCAATTAAGAATTTCAACCTTGCTCGGATTTCTTCCAAAAGCTGTTTTGCTATCATTAATTTATGATTATCAAGCTTTAAAAATAATGAAGTAACAAAATCATAAGAATCCTTTACTTGCATAGAACAAAAATCAAAAATAGATTTGTTTTCAATTTTTACAGCCAACACAAAAGGTTTTAATCTCGCACCGTTACAGGTAGGACAGGGGGTAGATACCATATATTTTTGAATTTCACCCATAACAGCTTCAGAATTACTTGATTCATACCTTTTTTCAAGATATGGTATAACTCCACCCCAGAGAGATTTATAAGATTTTCTGAATTTTCCCATAAAATCATCATGTTCTATAATAATCTTTGTAGTTTTATCCCCGTAGAAAATTATATCTTGTTCTTTTTTAGACAATTCTTCAAACGGTTTTTCAAAATCTATACCAAATCCTTTGCAAACACTATATAAAATATCAGTGTAATACGGATTACCTGTATGAGCCCAAGGATAAATTGCACCTTGTTTTAATGATTTTTTCTTATCGGGAACAATTAAATCGGGACTAATTTTGAAACTAAATCCCAAACCACCGCAATCTTCGCATGCACCATAAGGAGCATTAAAGCTGAATAATCTCGGCTCTAAACTTTCAAAAGAAAGCTCGCATTTTGGGCAAGCAAGCTTTTCGCTGTAAAATTTTTCTTTGTCATCAACAAGAACAACCACTGTGCCATTTGTTTTCTTGAGTGCTATTTGTACACTGTCTGCTATTCTTGAGCGAGAACTATCTTTTACAACAATTCTGTCAATAACAACTTCAATATTATGTTTTTTTGTTTTATCTATGGAAATATCATCCAAATCCAAATTCAAAATATTTCCGTCTATTCTGACTCTTGCATAACCCTCTTGTTTCAAGGCACTTAATGTATTTTGAAATTCCCCTTTCTTTCCTTTTATAACAGGTGCAATAATTTGAATTTTGCTGCCTAAAGGTAATTGCATAATATTATCAACTATTTCATCAAGAGACTGTGGTTTTATCATCTCACCGCAATTTGGGCAATAAGGAGTTCCTATTCTGGCATACAGTAATCTTAAATGGTCATAAATCTCAGTAATAGTGCCGACGGTAGAACGAGGGTTATTTGTTCTTGATTTTTGGTCAATAGAAATGGAAGGACTGAGTCCTTCAATACTTTCAACTTCGGGTTTATTAAGCTGTCCTAAAAATTGTCTGGCATAAGTGCTCAAACTCTCAACATATCTTCTTTGACCTTCGGCAAAAATGGTATCAAAAGCCAGTGTACTCTTCCCGGAACCACTCACTCCGGTAAAGACAATGAGCTGATTTTTAGGCAAAGACAAATTAATATGCTTTAAATTATGCAAATAAGCATTTCTTATAACTATACAACTGTCATTAAAATTATTGTTCATACCTGTAACATAGCATAAAAAAAATGATTGTTCTATGTCCTTTTGATTTACTAAAGGTTTAGAATAATCAAGAAATAAATAGCTTTCCCAAAACTTTGTAAAGTTTTGTAACAAAGCATCAAAAAAAGCTAAAGTTTTCACCAAAACATGCCGATAACAATAATACAAAGATAATTAAACTAAGGAGTACAGCATGGGTCTAGCAGCAAGTCAAGCAAGATATCTGACATTAACGGCAAGAAAAAGTGATCTTGAATATCAAGCTCAAACTATCAGTTCCAGAAGATTACAATTAGCATATAAAACTGCTGAAATAGCCAGAGAATATGCTAACGGTATGAACAACAAATGTATTATGATAGCGAGAAATATTAAATCAAGTGACGGAACTTTTTCTCCAAGCTGGGAAGAACTAAATTTCTCCAACCTTTTAGAAAACAGTATGGTACTTTGGGGAACAGACGGTTATCCCGTAAAAAGACCTTCTACCGATGTTGATGCTCAACAGCCATATATAGTAGAAAGATATTTTGCAGATGGAAAAACCGCAGCCGGCAGCAGCAGCGGAAGTGCAGTATTCTCAACAACTCCTCTGCCTGAAACTTATACAGAAAACGGTGAAGAAAAAAAATATGTATACAAATATATACAAAATCCAAAATATATGGAAAATTTAGCCGGCGGCAATGATATTCAATCTCTGTTAGTCAGTGGCGTTGCACATTGTGTAAGTAAAGATTTTGCTTTGTTTTTAATGAAACACCTTAATGCAGAAGGCAACGGATATCTTTATACAGATGAAAACGGAAATCAATCAGTAAAAACATATAATGAAATGCAAGAAATATGGAGTAATGAAAATACAGGTGCTCTTACTGATATAGATTGGCGTTCAGATATAACAGGAAGAATGGAGCAAAAATACTATACTCAAGATGATGAAGCTGCTCTTGCAAGATATGAACAAGAAACAGCTGCCGTTCAAGCTCAAGATAAGATGCTTGAACTGGAAATAAAGAATATCGAAACTCAACATAAAGCCGTAGAAACTGAATTAGAATCCGTACAAAAAGTCATTCAAAACAATATTGAAAAGACATTTAAAATATTCTCCTAATTATTAATTTAACCTTAATTAATGCATACATAATGAGGATGCTCAAAAGCTATCCTCTTTTATTTTGTAAAGATATTTAATATTTTGGAAATGGGGCTATAAATATAGTAAAATGGAGTAAATCGCACATTTAAAGTTAAAGAAAGAATAATGAATGAAATTCATACCTCATCCGCAGAACTAATCAAAATTGACAAAATTCTGCTCCCTCTCCTATTCTTTAGGAGAGGGAAAGATAAAATATAATACAACTTACCGAAAGGACAAAATGAACAACAATAAAGAATATAAAAAACCAGCATTTACAGCGGCAGAAGCATTCGTTGCACTTGCGATTATATCTATTGTAATAGCGGCTTCTATACCGATGGTTACAATAAAACTAAAACAAGGTACTCCAAGTGATAGTGATACCGCTACTCCTGCTTGGGGTTATTCCGCTGATAATCCGGGACAAGGTTTGATTACCGAAACGCCTGTTGTAATTACGAGTAACCTAGCTACATCTATAGATAGTTGTGGTGGCAACTGTAGTTTGTCTTATCGTCTGACAGAAAATAGCGCTGCTGGTAATCCTCCGACTTATCCGAGTTCTCTTTTGAATATAATCAGGTCTGAAAGACCTCTATTCAAAGTAGGAAGCTACAATTTTTCACAAATGAGAGATAATATTTTTATCACAACTTCTGCTGTTCCGAATACCTATGATAAAACCTATGGTTCAAGTAATACAAATACTTGTTTTAATACAGACAAGTGTCCAAGAAATATATTCTTAGGCGGAGATAATTATAGTGGAAAAAATGAAAATAGTATAATAGATAAAGCTATGCCGTCTTTTCAAGATAATACTATAATAGGAGAGGGGAATAATTATATAAATCCTGTAAACCAAAATTCACTTATTTCAGGTTTTAAAAACGATTTGGGTTCAACCAAATATATGACCGTTGTTGGTAACAATAATGTTATACAAACTGAAAATCAAGTTATTATAGGAAACAATATTACAGGTTTGACTAAGGCGGGTTTTAGTATAGGAAGTGATTGTAAAGATGAAACAACAAAAGATCCTCTCACAGGTGCAACTACTACAACTCGTACATGCCAAACAGATGCTCTTATTTCTTATAATAATGATACAACCAAAGTCACATTCAACAAGCCTACAATTATTGACGGAGTAATTACTGCTAATGAAATTCAAATAAGGAGTGACAAAAGACTCAAAAATATAAAAGGTGACTACGAAAAAGGTTTGGCGGAAGTTTTGAAAGTAGAACCTATCTTGTATACCCTAAAATCCGATACAACAAACGATTTACAAGTCGGAGTTGTTGCACAGGATTTGCAAAAAACTTTTCCGGAAGCCGTTGTAACTATGCCGAACGGTTATCTCGGAGTAGACGTGACACCGATATTTTTTGCTACATTAAATGCTTTAAAGGAACTAAGCCAAAAGACACAATATGAAAAGGAAAGAACAAAAAGGCTAAAAGCCGAGTATCTTGCTCTGACAGGAGGACAGGAGAATGAAGGCTTTGGCGGAAAAATTAAAGCTTTTTTCAAAAAAATTAAGATGAAATTAGCTTTCAAATAAAAACAACTATGCTGAATTTATTTCAGCATTGATAATCGCACTTTTATAATTAAAAAAGGAAAGCAAATAGAATTTCTCTCCTGTTGACCAGGAGAGGAAGCGGATCTTGTATTTGAACTTTGTTCAAATATATAGAACCGCAGGTGAGGTAGAACTACTTAACAAATTTTTAATTCATACCTCACCCGCAGAACTAATCAAAATTGACAAAAGTTCTGCTCCCTCTCCTATTCTTTAGAAGAGGGAAAGATAAAATATAATACAAATTACCGAAAGGAATAAAAATGAAACATAAAGGTTTATCTTTATTGGAAATGTTAATAAGCTTGGCGATATTATCAGTCATAATGATAATAACAACGCCTATGGTTACTGTCAGAATAAAGCATAATATTGCTGATGCTGACAGCAATAATGTTTGGAATGATACTGCTAATCCAATAAGATTAAACCAATCAGATGCCAACAATTATCCTAATTTCATTATAGGCGCATCGGGGGATTTAGATAATAACGGAAACCCTATTGAAATAACTACTGATTTAAATGGTGATGGTACCCTGGATGATGTAGCAAATGAGTCCGGCAGGCTTTTTATCTATAACAATGGTGAAGCAAACAAGAACCTTCCCGCAATAAATATTTTGACCAAATTATACTTTTTGAATAATCTTATTGACGGTTCTACTATAAATCAATTAGTAATTACGAATGATGTATCGGAAAAAATTCTTCTTACCTTGAGTGAAAGAAACATAAATATAAGAAATCAACTCGTTGTTGATAATAATGATAATACCGCAAATATTGTTATAGCAAATAATGAAGATCCTTCTTCTCCTTCTCATGCCCCTCTTCCTAATGCACCGTCATTATTGCCAACAGATGCAACTACCGGTTCAACTGCGACAAAAGGTGTAACAATTATCGGGCATGCTGTTGATAATACAACAATGCCGGAAAGAGATAATGTGTTATATATTCTTGCTGGATTAGCTAACAATGCACCTGTTGTAGAAGCTGATACAAACATGATACACATTGCAGGCGCATTAACAGTAAGTAATGGTGCTTCCGACGGAAATATCATTGCTAATCAAATATACTTTGCCAGTGATAAAAGGTTGAAAAATATCAAAGGTGAATATAAAAAAGGATTAAATGAAATATTAAAAATAGACCCTGTTGAGTTTACTTATAAAGCTGATAAACAGAAAAAAGTCAATGTAGGAGTAATAGCACAAGATTTGAAAAAAATATTTCCCGAAGCTGTTACGAAACGTGATGACGGGTATTTTATGGTTAAGGAATCACCGGTATTTTTTGCACTTTTGAACAGCGTTAAAGAATTGAATTCTAATTATGAGAAGATTAAACAAAATAACGACGAATTAGAAAAACAAATCGCACATTTAAAAGCGGATTTTCGGAAGGGCGATAGCCCAAAGAGTGATGGGTCGGTGAAGTAAAAAATCTTTTGAAAAAAGATTTTGAAACGGAACGAAGAACCGAACGACCCGAAAATTCAAGACATAACAAAATTCTACTTGTACTTTCAAAATAGAATAAACAATAATTCCTCTCCTGTTGATCAGGAGAGGAAGCGGATCTTGTATTTGAACTTTGTTCAAATATATAGAACCGCAGGTGAGGTAGAACTACTTAACAAATCTTTAATTCATACCTCACCCGCAGAACTAATCAAAATTGACA
>JAEEGL011947414.1_pt1 | contig 24284 bp, 22 predicted proteins | sample 9134231 | NCBI WGS metagenome assembly JAEEGL01 (sample SAMN16246548, study PRJNA631951) | gut metagenome | biome: gut microbiome; feature: rumen; material: fiber-attached | host: Bos | place: Iran: Karaj | collected 2018-10
CCATATTGTAAGAGTACAATAATATGTGATTGTCACGACTTTGTACTATCTAAAAAACAAGCAATAAGTCAAAAGAATGAATAACAAAAAACGCTTATTTAAGCGTTTTTTTATTGTGTACATTCTTTTATACTTTCATATATAAATTTGTATCCACTTCCATTAAAATGGAACCCTGAACTATCAACATATTTCATCCAATCTTTAAGTGGTATTTTATTATACACATCACAATAATATACATTTCTATTTGCCTCTTTTAGTTTTGGTAAACATTCATTTAACATATAATCGTTAAATTGAGTTATTTTACTATTTCTAGCATAAGGACTAACTGAATCATTTACAGGAGTTACTGAAACTATATAAAAGTTATTATCACCCATTTGTTTAACAAAATTTAAATAGTCAGAGCAAAAGTTTCCTTTATCTTGTAGTCCATTTACTCCATAATTAACTGTGACATTATAAGTTTTATTTGATGTTTTTAATTCTTGTAAAGCTTCTGCTAAATGTTCTTTAAAATATGAATCATATGATGTTCCAGACCTAGCAATTATTTTATCTTTAGTTAAATCCATTCCCATTTCTTTACTATAATAATCATATGCACTAGTTCTTGAATCTCCTAAAAACATATTATATTCTGTTTTAATCTTTTCTAACTTACTAGTTACTAGATTTCTACAATCATACCAATTAGCATTTTTATAATAATAAAAATCATTATCTGCTTTTGTGTTCTCTTTTATTTGATCTAATATATTTAAAAAATTACCAGTTTTCTTACCATATTCAATTATTTTATTAAATGTTGAATCATGATACATTGGCTCAATTAATTCACCAGTATCACTTACCAAAATATAATAAAGTGTCTCATCATAAATACTATCTATTTTATCTTTATATAATCCTGAATCATAATTCTGAATCATATTAGCATCACTATAGCATTGTGTACATGTTCCAATAGGAAATTGAAGTTCACCTACACTATTTACTTTTAATCTATAATCAGCAAGTATTGTTTGTTTAAATAAAACAGTAAAAAACTTATCACCTACTAATGTATCATCCTTTATACTACTTGCATGTGTTTCATATGAAAATGTTCCTTTTATATATCTAGATAATGGTATTGCATCTTTTGCAATTTCTGTTTCATAAGGAGCAACTCCTGTATGACCAGATGGCGCTGTAAATGACTTACCTCCTCCTGGAAGAGCAGATGTATATAAACAATTAAATCCATCTCCACACTTGCATCTATATAGTCTTACTTTAGTAGTTTCAGCATTTAAAATATAATTACATGCATTTTTAGCTTTATCTTTAAGAGTAATATCTTTTCCTAACCCACTAGTTAGAAGTGAACTTTTTCTTTCACGTTCCTCATCAATTTTATCTTTAACACTTTCTAGTCTCTTTTCATATTCAGCTTTCTTATCTTTATCTTTTATATTTACTAAATAATTTACACCATTATTATAATCACTTAAACTAAGTGTATTTTCAGCTTTTTTAACTAACTCTTCTTCCCTATTATTATACGCATTATTTATTGTTTCAACAGTTATATTTCCAAGACAATTTTCGTATTCACCATTATTCCCAGCAATGTTTGCTATTATTTTAACAAATGTAGGTATTAAGAATACAAGTACTGCAGCTATTACTTTATTAACCATTGGTTTACTAATTTTATTTAATTCTCCATCACTAACAGCGCGAGCAAAGTCTATCATCGCGCCAACTATTAAGAGTATTGGTACAACTACTTTAATAATAGTTACTACAATCTGAACTATTCTAAGTACGCCGAGTGTCTCTGGTGCATCACATATACCAAGTATCATACAAATCACCTATTATAATTTTAACATAAAAAAAGATTTTTTTAAAAAATCTTTTTAAATTGTAACTTCACTACTCATTCCAATTAATACTCTAGAATCATTTTGAAATTCAATAGTTACTGTAAATTTACCATTAGATGCACTACTACTTATTTTAGTGACTACACCTTCATATTTTGCATCTTCAAGTGCACCAACTTTAATAGATGCGCTTTGTCCTAAGTATATTTTATCTATTTTAGATTCGCTTACCTTTATTTTTACTTGTAAAACATTAACTGAAGATACACTTATATAATGTTCATTTGTAACTTCTTTATTAGATGAAGGAACATTAATACTTGTAATAACAAGATCATAAGGTGCATATAAATACTTACCATTTGTATATTTTAGTATTTTTTTACCCTTTTTAATTATTTCATTTTCACTATAATATATTTTCTTAAAATAATATGTAGCATGTAAATTCAATTTTTCACTTAAAGCACTAGTAATTTGAGCAGAAGATGTTACTATTGTAGTATTTTTAGTAGTATTTTTTGTTTTTGTACTATTATTTTTAATAAAATCACTAAAATTATTAAAACTATTAGATGTATCATCTTTAAAATAGAAATAAATCATAACACCAAGAATTATACTAAAAACAATAATAATATATATTCTAAAATCTATCTTTTTCATGAAGATGCACCTTCTCTTGTAACAAATATTCTATATACTCTTGAAAGTCCACTTTCACTAGTAACAGTAATTAATACTTTATTAACTCCAATTTTTAATGAATTATTACCATTTATAGTTACAATTGCATTAGAATTTGATTTTTTATACAAAATTTTGATTTTTTTGACATTTTTTTCAACTTTTATGAAATAATTTGCATTTTCTCTTGAAAATTTTTCATTAAATTCATAATTCTTAACAGATAAACTATTTAAATAATTATTATCACTTCCATTATATTTTACTGTTGGAGTTGTTTTTATACTAAAAGATTTAGATGAATTTGAGCTCATTTTTATCGTAGTAGAGTTTGGCTTATTATTTGTATTATTACTATTGTTATTAGGTGGATTATGCCCGGTTCCACCTGGGTTTTCATCCTTTTCTTTAGTTACAGTGATAGTTACATACTCTACCAAATATTTTTCTTCTTCATTTTCACTTTCTTCATCATTTATTTCACTAATTCGACAAGAAAATACAATTGTATCATCAACATTTAGTTTTTCACTAACCTTATACTTAAAATTTACACGAGTTAATTCACTAGATAATTTATCAATATCGAAAGATATTTCATTATTAATAATGTCATTAATTTGTAAATCTTCACTAGTAAGAGTTCTAACATCTTCACTTGACGTTATTTTTACGTTGAATCTGTCAAACTCGATGTTGTTAAAATCTACAGTTAATGTAACTTCCTCGTTTTTAAGGGCTTTATCCTTGTTTACTTTAAAAAACAATGTATCTGCTTTAATGAGTGAAGTATACACTATAATTGACACTAATATAGAAATTAATAATATAATTTTCTTTTTCATATTAACCTCCTTACTCATTTCTAAGTGCCTCAATTGGGTTTAATTTTGATGCTTTTGATGCAGGTAATATACCAAAAGCTATTCCAATTAATGCACTTGATAAAAATGATAACATAACGATAAATAATGAAGGGGAAAATGAGTATCCCATCTTCTCAAGTAGGTTTCCAAATACCATTCCAAATAGGACACCTATGACACCACCAATTAGGCAAAGAACCAAGGATTCAACTAGGAATTGGAATAATATATCACTTCTCTTAGCACCAAGCGATTTTCTAATTCCAATCGACAAAGATATTCTATTATGATAATATTAAATGAAAATTAAAAAAATAGTTTTTTTCAAGAAAAAACGCCATAAAATGGTGTTTCTTCTAAAAGTTTAGTAAGAGAATTTATAAAAAATTTTTATTTTTAATTTACATTAGTTTTATTATTAATTTTTAATATGTATATTGTTATATACTTTTATTCAAATATAAGCATCACTTTCCTTTCACTGATTTAATTCTATATAATAAATATTAAAATAATATTAAATTTTATTTTTATTTTCAAATTTTACACTTTTTCTTTTTTTATATCTATATTATCACTTCCTCATCACGCTTACATTATATATATCTAAAATTAAAATAGTATTAAAAAAAAGAATTTTTTAAAAATTCTTTTTTTATTCCCAAGTCCAATTAACTATTTCAGGTAAATCCTCTCCAGTTTCACGTATATATTCAGAATGCTCAATTAATTTATCTTTACACCATTCTATAACGCTTCCTCTTTTTTCTCCAAGCTCTGGTAAATACTTTAAAGCGTCCATTACTAGATGGAATCTATCTAATTTATTTTGAACTTTCATATCAAATGTAGTTGTTATAGTACCTTCTTCAATATATCCATGAACATGCATATTCTTATTAGTACGTTTATATGCAAGTTGATGAATTAAATGAGGATATCCATGATATGCAAATATGATTGGTTTTTTCTTTGTAAATAAAGCATCATATTCACTATCTTCTAAGCCATGAGGATGATTAGTATTACTTTGCAATTTAAATAAATCTACTACATTTACAAATCTAATTTTTAACTCTGGGAATTTTTCTCTTAATATTTTTGTTGCTGCTAGAGCTTCAGTTGTAGGAGTTTCTCCACATGAAGCCATAACTAAGTCAGGTTCACTTCCCTCATCATTACTAGCAAAATCCCAACGTCCTAAACCTTTAGTACAATGTTTAACTGCTTCATCCATACTTAAATATTGTTGACGAGGATGTTTAGATGCTACTATTACATTAATATAATTCTTACTTCTAATACAATGATCAAAACAAGAAAGTAGTGTATTAGTATCAGGTGGCAAATATATACGAGTTATATCAGCCTTTTTAGTGACCAAATGATTAATAAATCCTGGATCTTGATGAGTAAATCCATTATGGTCTTGTTGCCATGCATATGACGTTAAAATATAGTTTAAACTAGCTATATCACTTCTCCATGGAAGTTCACTACACATCTTAAGCCATTTAGCATGCTGGCTAGCCATTGAATCAACTACTCTAATAAATGCTTCATAACTATGGAAGAATCCATGACGTCCTGTAAGAAGATAACCTTCAAGCATTCCTTCACAAGCATGTTCAGATAAAACAGAGTCAACTACTCTACCACTATTATCAAGGTATTCATCATTATCATAAGTAATAGCATTCCATTCACGATTAGTTACTTCAAATACATGATTTAATCTATTAGATAAAGCTTCATCAGGTCCAAAAACTCTAAAATTATTTGGATTTAACTTAATAATATCTCTTACAAAAGCACCAAGTTCCATCATATCTTGTTTAACTACTTCACCTGGATTACTCACTTTAACAGCATAATCTTTAAAATCAGGAACATTTAATTCTTGAAGTACAAGTCCACCATTAGCTATAGGATTAGCACCCATTCTTCTATTTCCCTTTGGACATAATGCTTTTAATTCACGCTTTAAAGATCCATCTTCATTAAATAATTCTTCTGGATGATAACTCTTCATCCATGCTTCTAAAACTTTTAAATTATCTTTATGATTATTATCTACTGGAAGTGGTACTTGATGTGCTCTAAATGTACCTTCTACCATTTTTCCATCTACAATGCTTGGTCCAGTCCATCCCTTTGGTGTTCTTAAAATAATCATAGGATAAACTGCTCTTTTATTAAGTCTACTTTTAGCTTTAATTTCTTTTATTTCACGAACACACTTATCAAGAGCGCTAGCCATATCCTCATGAGTTTTAATCATACTTGTAGCATCCACTATATAAGGATGATACCCATACCCTTCAAATAATTTAATTAATTCTTCTTCAGGTATTCTAGATAATATTGTTGGATTAGCTATCTTATAACCATTTAAATGAAGAATTGGAAGTACTATTCCATCAGTTAGTGGATTAATAATTTTATTTAAATGCCATGAAGTTGCTAGTGGCCCAGTTTCAGCTTCTCCATCTCCTACTACAACCGCAGCTATTAAATCAGGATTATCTAAAACTGCTCCAAATGCATGACATAAGGAGTATCCAAGTTCTCCTCCTTCATTTATACTACCAGGAGTCTCAGGAGTTACATGAGAACCTATTCCACCAGGAAATGAAAATTGTTTAAATAATTTCTTCATTCCTTCTTCATCTTCAGTTATATTTGGATATATTTCACTATATGTTCCCTCTAAATAAACATTAGATACTGCAGCTTGTCCTCCATGACCAGGACCAGATACAAATATCATATTTAAATCATATTTTTTAATTATTCTATTTAAATGTGTATAAACAAAGTTTTGTCCTGGACAAGTTCCCCAGTGACCAACTAATTTGGCTTTAACATCACTCATTTCTAGTGGTCTTTTAAGTAAAGGATTATCTTTTAAATATATTTGTCCAACTGATAAATAATTACATGCTCTAAAATAAGCATCCATAAGTTCAAATTCATTCATATTCTTTTTTCTCCTATTATATATACTATTTTACTATAAAAAACAATTAAAAAAAAGAGTTATAACACTCTTTCACATAAATCTTCATATTTACTTCCATGAGGGATAATAATGATTTGTCTTGTATTTTCATCTACTATTTTAATCTTAATATCAAGTCTATTCTTAGGAAGTATATCTTCAATTAAATCAGCCCATTCAATAATACATACTCCCTTTTTAGTAAAGTATTCTTCTATTCCAATGTCCTGTTTAACATCACTTAATCTATACACATCCATATGAAAAAGTGTCATTTCTCCACCATAGTATTCTTTAATAATTGTAAATGTTGGAGAAGTTATATTTTCTGTTATACCAAGAGCACCTGCAAATGCTTTAGCAAACACTGTTTTACCACTTCCTAAATCCCCCTCTAAGCATATAACCATATTAGGAAATTTCTCTGATTCTAAATTCTGTGCTAATTCAATTGTATCATCTTCTGAATAAGCTGTAATTTTATATGTCATATAATCACCATATTTATTGTATCATTTAAATATTTTTATATACAAGTTTTTTTGTCTATTTTACATATTTTTTAGGTTTAAGTCTTAAACAGACAATAATTAAAGTACATAAAATAGTAAAGAAAGGTGGAATAAAAATGTTATTTGATGAAGATAATATATATTTTGATGATTATAAAAATATAAATATTGAAAATGTAAATATTAATAGATCTAAAACATTATATTCATATGAAGAAGGATTTAATAAAGGAAACCTATTTAAAGACTTATATTCAAAGTACAAAAATCATGTATATAAATTAAATGTATCAAACGATAAAGATAAATTACTTCTTGATATTCAAACTCATACTTTTGCTTTAAAAGATTTAAATTTATACTTAGATACTCATCCAGAAGATCAAAGTATACTAGAAGAATTCAATAAAATTAAGAATAAATTAGATGATTTAAAGAACAAATATGAAAATAAATATGGGCCATTATGTTTAAATAGCGTTAATAGTAATAAAGACTTTACTTGGATAAATAATCCTTGGCCTTGGGACATTAGGAGGTAATTAGTATGTTTAAATATGAAAAAATGTTAGAATATCCTATTAATGTTAAAAAGAAAGATCTAAAAATGGCAAAATTGTTATGTGCTCAATTTGGTGGACCAGATGGTGAGCTTGGAGCTGCCCTTAGATATCTATCACAAAGATTTACAATGCCAGATGAAAGAGGTAAAGCTCTTCTTACAGATATTGGATGTGAAGAACTAGGTCATGTTGAAATGATTAATACAATGATTTATGGATTAATAAAAAATGCAACAGTTGACGAATTAAAAAGTGCCGGACTTGACAGTTATTATACACAGCATAATAAAGGAATATATCCAGTAGATGCAAATGGAGTACCATTTACTTCTGCTTATATAGCTTCAACTGGTAATCCAATTGTTGACTTACAAGAAGACCTAGCAGCTGAAGAAAAAGCAAGAGCCACTTATGAAAACTTAATGGATTTAACAACAGACGAATCACTTCTTGCGCCATTATCTTTCCTTAGACAAAGGGAAATTGTACATTATAATAGATTCAAAGAATTATTAGATTACTATAAAAGAAGATAATTATTATCTTCTTTTATTTTATGATTTTATATCTCTTTTCTTAAATGACCTTAAACCTATATAAAAAACTATGAATGTATATATAATGTCAATTAACACTCCTCTCTTTAAACTAAGTAAAGTATTGAAATTCATATTTATAATATTTAAATTATTTTTATCATCAAAAAGTGTAAAGTCAAGATAAGGAAGAGGTGTATATTCTATAAAATTTAAATGAATTGTAAACAATAATTGAGATAAAACTAATGAAAAAGAAAATAATAAAATACAAATGCATATTGTGAATGATGTATTTTTAAATTTATTAGAAAAATAAATTATAAGTGATGACAAAAAAAATAGTGGAATTGAATATGTTAAGTACTTTGAATAGTAGATTAGATCAATTTTTAATGAAATTAGAGAAATTGAAATCAAAATAATTAGGACACTTATGTAACTATAGATAAACGAAGCGAAAAGCTTTGAAACGTAGATTTTATGCCTACTTGCAGGCTTTGTAAGATAATATTTAAAGGTCCCAGATTGAATTTCACTTGATATAGTTCCACTAAAAAATAAGCATAAAAATATTCCAATAATTGGGATTAAATTAAACGATAATTCTTCAATTTTTTTATCACTATATTTATTCATAAATAACAAAATTATTAAAAAAAATGCAAAAGATAACAAAATTTTACTGATTTTTATCTTAAAAAACTCATTTTTTATCAAATTTATCATTAATCATTAAAAAAAATTCACTTTCTAGGTTATTTTTCTCAAAAATTCTATAAACATTTATATTATTGAATATTAATTCCTTATTTATCTTAGAAATTACATCATCTTTTTCATAAACTTCTAATTCTTCATTAATTGCATACTTATTTAATAATATTTTTGCTTTAGAATAATCATCTACTACAAATGAAACGTGTTTTTTTGAATTGTTTATATCTTCTATATTTTTAATACCCGCTATAGTACCATTATTAATAAATATTATCTTATCGCATAATGATTCTATTTCACTTAACATATGAGAAGATATAATAATAGTTGTATCTTTCATGTTCTTTAAAATACTCATTATTTTTTTAACACCTATGGGATCTAATCCATTAGTTGGTTCATCAAGTATTAATATTTTAGGTTTATTAATAAGTGCACTAGCTATACCAAGTCTTTCTTTCATACCAAGAGAATATGTTTTAAACTTTTTACCTAAATACTTTTCCATCTCTACTATATTCACTATTTCCTTAATAGTTTCCTCATCCACATTCTTAAACATAGTTTTAAATAGCTCTAAGTTCTTTTTCCCACTTAAATTACAATATAAATCAGGATATTCAATTAATGTTCCAACTATACTCATTGCCTCTTCAAAATTATCCTTTAAATCATATTGATAATAACTAATAGTACCAACTTCATAGTTATATAAACCAGTCATTATTTTAAGCAAAGTACTTTTACCTGCTCCATTAGGCCCAACTAAACCAACAATTTCACCCTCATAAACATCAAAATTAATATCATGCAATATCTTTTTTCCATTAATAGTTTTTTCTATATTTCTTACGCTTATGGCTTTTATCATATATTATTCCTTTCTTATGTGATTTTATAAGATTAAATAATATATATCAAATTACCATAAACCAATAATATATAGATCTTATAATAAAAAAGTAAACTTTACTATAAATAAAAAAGAATAATAAGATAAACTTACTATTCTAAAATTCAAATTTATACAATTTCATCTAAATTTAATTTTTCTTCTGCTATTAAGTCTTTAAATTCTTCTTTAAACTTAGCAATTTCTTTTACTTTAGAGTCTTCATAAATAACTTTTGTTCTCTTAATTGCCTTAAAAATATGTTTAATTCTTACTTCTTCTGCATTTTCATATAATGCCATTGAAAAAGCACTCATAAGTATTGTTAAAGCTACATCTGGATATCTATTACCTATTTCATATACTCTTTTATATTCATCAGTCATTTGAACTATAAATGCACATATCTTTTGTTTAATAAAGTCAGTATATCCAAACTTAATGCCAGTTCTTTTTTCATATTTAGGATAAGTTCCCATTAAGATTTGAGTACATTGTTCTTGAGTAGGTTCAAGTACATCAACTCTTAAGAAACGTCTTAAAAACGCTCTATCTCTTAAAATATATGCTTCAAACTCTTCATCAGTAGTAGCACCAATCATTTTAATATCACCACGATCTAAACCTGGTTTTAACATATTAGCGAAGTCTATTGACATATTAGAGGTATTTCTATTAACAAGTAAGTGAACTTCATCAATAAATAATATAATATTCTTTTTAGTTTTAAGTTCTTCTACTAATAATTGAAGTTTATTTTCATTGTTTCCATCTACTTTAGTTTCTCCAAGTAAACTAGAAATATTTACTTTAATTAATTCATATGGTTTTAATGCATTAGGAATAGTTCCATTAACCATTCTATAACCTATTCCTTCAACAATTGCAGTTTTACCTATACCAGCTTTACCAACAAGAAGAGCACTCTTCTCTGGAGTAAGTAAAATTTCTATAGCTTGTTCAATTTCATGCTCACGACCAATAGCTGGATTTGTAACATATTCTTTTCTACTTAAATTTTCACCATAAGTATCAAGAATAGAAAATCTAACTTTTTTTTCAGGAGTTGGTTCAGCTTTATCATTATTTACTGTAGGGCCAACTGTAGTAGAAACAACATTATCTTTACTAAAATCTAAAACTTCAATTTCTTCGTTCATTACTTATCCCTCTTTACTATTACAATTTTATCAATTTTATACCAAATTGTCTATAATTTTGTTGACAAAAGACACTTACTATCATATAATATCTTATGTAGTTGCCCGATTAGCTCAGTCGGTAGAGCGCACGGCTGTTAACCGTTAGGTCGCAGGTCCGAGTCCTGCATCGGGCGCCATTAGAAAATAACTCAAGAAATCCTTGAGTTTTTTTTATTACAAAAAAATACTCAATTATGAGTATTTTATTGAATAACTAACTTTTTAGCCTCATCTGGATTAATAGTTATTTTTACTGTATATCTTGCAAGTTCATCATTATCATATATCTTACCTTCTTTAATGTCATCTAGATATACACTAAATCTATCTCTATCATCAAGTTTTAATGAAACATAAACACCATCAGTATTACGCTTAGTATAATAGTCATAATAACATTCATAGTATCTAGTATCTATTTTTACTTTTCCCCTTACATTTTTATCATATTTAATAATATATTGAGTATTATATAAACTATTAAATGTAATAACAAACTTTTCTCCTGATTCTTTAGGTAATTCATATGTTTCAAGTTTTCTAGTCATAGTATATTTATCACTAACATCTTGAACATATTCTATCTTCTTAATTTCATTAAATGCCATTACACCACCAAATGCTATACCACCAACACTAATGAAAATTATTATTAAATTTAATATTAAACTCATTTTCTTTCTAAATATAGCTCTATTTACCATTATTACTATCCATAATATAAGTAAATCAACAGAAAATGCTAATATTATAACACCTTTAAATTTAATACCATCAAGATAAGCGAAAATAGAAGCAAAGAACACTACACTTACCCATAACCATACAAATACTAAAATACATGTAAAAATGACTCCTAAAGTCTTAAAAATGACTCTTTTAATTCTTGTCTTTCTACTTTCAAAAACATGAGTCTCACTAACTATTTCAGAAACATCACTTATCTTATCTTCTACTTCTTCTTTTATTTCTTCAACTACTTCTTTTGGAGTATCAGTAACTTTTCTTTCTTTTTTATGAAATAAGTCCTTAGTTAAGAAAGCTTTAAATTTAGAAGATTTAGAATTCTTATCTTTCTTTTCTTCTTTCTTTTTTTCTTTTTTTCTTTCTTTCTTTGCTAATTTCTTTTCTTTTCTTTTATTTTTAAAAGCAGCATATTTATCTTTCAAAGACTTAAAAATATTATTTTTCTTTTCTTTATTTACAACATTATCTTTTTTATTATCTTTTTTTGCTTTAAATGAAGTGAATTTATCTTTTAAAGATTTAAATACATTCTTCTTTTCTTTTTTAGGTTTAGACTCTTTTTTATCATTTTGTTTCTTTTTGATATTTTGCTTTTCTTTTACTTCTTTATTTTCTTTTTTCTTTGGCTTTAAAGACAATAGTTTCTCTTTAATAACAGAAAAGATATTTGATTTATTATTTTTATAAAAACTTAACTCTTTATTAGCAATCTCTTCTGGTGATCCAAGTTCTTTTAAAATAAACTTAATCCTTTTACCATTATCTTTTTCGGTTTTAATTATAGAAGCATACTTAGCAATAATCTCATCCTTATGTTTTGATTTTCCTAAAAAGCTCTCTAACTCTTCTAAAAATTTTTTATCCTTCTTCATACCATATTTCCCCTTTTAAAAAAAATACATATTAAGTTATTTTATACCCCTTTTGGTTATAAAGCAAGCATATTATAACATAAAAATATATGCATTTAAAGATAGAAATAATATATTTTTTAAAAAAGATTATAATAATATATGTAAAAAGTGTAAAAAATGTTAGCACTCTATATTGACAAGTGCTAATAATTGAGTATAATTATATTTGTAAGGAGATGATAATAAATGAGTTTATTACCAGAAAGATTGTATTTGGATGATTTCTTTGATGATTTCGCTCCAATGCCAAGGATGAAAAATCTAGAGATGAAATGTGACATTTATGAAAAAGGTGGTAATGTACATATTGAATTAGAAGTTCCTGGATATGATAAAAAAGATATTAAATTAGATCATGAAAATGGTGTACTTACTATTGAAGGACACACAAGTAGTGAAAAAGAAGACAAAGAAAAGAAATATTTTAGAAAAGAAAGAGTTACAGGATCTTTTAAAAGACAATTCACTATTGGTCATGTTAATGAAAATGACATTCATGCATCATTCAATAATGGCGTATTAAAAATAACATTCCCTAAAGAAGAAAAGAAAGAATCAAAGAAATATATTCAAATAAATTAATAAAAAAATTAATTAAAAAAGTAGATAATAGTTAATTCTATTATCTACTTTTATTTTGAATAATTATTCTCCTCTTATTTCTTTTATTGATCTACTACTATCGGTAGAGAATTTATAATCTGTATAATATTTTTGTTCATTTGTTTTAATAATTACTATTGTTTGATAATCTCCCTTACCCTCTAAGTCTGTATATAGAGCCGCAAATGATGAAACATTCTTTACATCCAATTTTTCAACAACTGGCTCTTTTGTTTTTGATGCCCCAACATAATATACTTCATTATTTTGAGTCATTACATAAACAGCTCCCTCATCATTATTAGATGCAAGTGTAAGTCCTTTAACAGATACACCAATAGTAACTTGTTTACTTACTTCAGCTTCTGTACCATTACTTTCAAACTTATAAGTAATTTTATCTGTATCTGAAATAACTGCGCGAAATCCATTTATTCCAGTACCTGCTACTTCACTTGTAAAATTAATATTATTAACAATAGTATCAAAATTATCTATTATTTTTGCATTATTACCATTTCCACTATCAGTATTAGTTTTATTTTCATTTGGTTTTTTACCACAACCACTTACTATTACACATAAACATAATAATAGTATTATTCCTAAAACTTTTATTCCTTTTTTCATCTATATCACTCCTATTATAAGAATACAATAATTTACTTAATTAGTCAAAGCTTGAATATAACTATTTTGTAACATTGAATCTAAAATAACAAATATCTCCATCTTGCATTAAGTATTCTTTTCCTTCAAGTCTTGCTTTTCCTGCTTCTTTAACTTTTAATTCACTACCATATTTTATTAAATCATCATAACTCATTACTTCTGCTTTAATAAATCCTTTTTCAAAATCAGTATGTATGATTCCAGCACATTCTGGGGCTTTCATACCTGTTTTAAATGTCCACGCTCTAACTTCATCTTTACCAACAGTAAAGAATGTTTCAAGTCCAAGCATATGATATGTAATATGAATTAATTCATCAAGACCACTATGCTCAATACCTAAATCACGTAAAAACTCTCTTTTACTTTCTATATCTAATTCAGCAAGTTCACTTTCAATCTTAGCACACATAAGTACTACACTTGCTTTTTCACTTGATGCTATTTCACGTACAACATCTACATATTTATTAGTACCACTTAAAATATCATCTTCACTAACATTAGCTAAATATATAAATGGTTTATTAGTAATTAGATTAAAGTTTTTAAGTAATTTTTCCTCTTTTTCATCAAAAGATACTAATCTTAACATTTGCCCTTTATCTAACATCTCTTTTGCTTTCTTTAAAGTAGCAACTTCAAATAAAGCCTCTTTATCATTAGTAGTTGTTGCTTTCTTTTCTATTTTAAGAATTCTTGATTCTACTATTTCTAAATCACTAAGTATTAACTCATAATTAACTATTTCAATATCACGTTTTGGATCAATACTACCTTCAACATGAATAATATCTTTATTTTCAAAACATCTTACTACTTCTACAATAGCATCAACTTCTCTAATATTTGAAAGAAATTTATTACCAAGTCCTTCTCCAGTAGATGCTCCTTTTACTAATCCAGCTATATCAATAAATTCATATTGAGTAGCAATTAGTCTTTCTGGCATATACATATCATTTAACACTTCTAATCTTTGATCAGGAACACTAACTACTCCTACATTTGGATCTATTGTAGCAAATGGATAATTTGCTGCTAAAATATTCTTTTTAGTAATTGCATTAAATAATGTACTTTTTCCTACATTAGGAAGTCCTATAATACCTGCTTTAAGCGCCATAACTTACCCCCGGAAAAGATCCAACACCAGTTGGAATTCCAATCATATAGAATCCTGCTAATACAATAAGTACAATAACCATCATATATGCTGCATAAGGAATCATATATCTAATACCATCTTTCATTGTAACTATATCTTCTTTATTATACTTTTCTAAAAATGCTAAATAAATAACAAAGAATGGAAATAATGGTGTTAATCCACAAGTAATTGAAGAAGATGTAACATATAATATTTGAGCAAATTCCGGACTAATACTTGCATTCATATATAAAGGTACTAAAGAAGAAGAAATCATCTTCCACTTAGCCACTGATGATGGAAGTAATAAATTACTTATTGCAATTAATATAATAGATATTATTATTAATCCAAATCCAGTAAATGTTATTTTACCAATTAATCCAGATATTAATGCAGTAAAAACTGATCCAATATTGCTTTCTTCAAATACACTAATAAATAATGATGCAAAGAATAATAACACCATAATATTACCTATATTATCAAGTGAATAAGCTAGTGATTCAGTAACATCTTTTGTATTTTTAATAGTTTTACACATAAATCCATATCCAAAACCTATTAATGCAAAAAACGCAGTTACTATAAATATAAATCCTTGATTAAATAATGATTTTGCTCCAAATAGCATATCTATATATATACTAGCATTATGATCAAGTAACGCTCCAGATAATGGAAGTCCTGGAATAATCATATATATTATTATTAATGCATAAACAGCTCCAAGGCCAAGACCTACTATTATGCCTCTTAATTCTTTATTGCTAATTACAATTTCTTCTTCGTCGCCTTCATATTTTGGAAGTCTTGTCATAATTCTCTTTTCAGTTATATATGTAAACACAAATGATGTTACTATTAATAACACTATCATAATAAATAATGAAAAGAACGTTCCAATCTTATAATTAATATCTGTTATTTTAGCAGCACTAAGTGTTAGCTTTAAAAGTGAACTATCATTTGCTGTTAAAAATATATTAATTCCACTACCAAATGATAATGCTGCAAATGAAGCAATAATTCCTCCAAAAGGATTACGTCTTCCATATTTAAATAGCAAAGCTCCAATAGGTAACATAATAACAAAGCCTATATCACCAAATAATGATAATAATAAACTAATAAATATTAAAATAAATGTTACTGTATTCTTTTTAGAATTCTTTGTTAATAATGTAAAAAATGATTTTAAAAAACCAGACTTTTCAAGTACACCAATTCCTATTAATACAATAACTAAAATAGACATAGGAGTAAATGACATAAAGTTTTTTACAGCATGTGTAACAATATATTTAAGTCCTCCAGTACTTAATAAACTATCCACTTCAATAATATTATTAACTAAAGTACCAGTATTACTAATCGTTGTATATTCACTTTGAACATTTAATAAATGTAATATACCACTTAATAATATAGTAATAAATGTTAGGATAATAAATGTCATAACAGGACTTATTCTTTTCCTCTTTTTAAACATTAAAACTCACTCACCTTTTTAAGTTTTTTATTAAATTCCATACGATCCATCATAATACTTCTACCACAATTTACGCATTTTATTTTAATATCAACACCCACTCTAACAACTTCCCATAGATTTGTTCCACATGGATGCTCCTTTTTCATAATAACTTTGCTTCCTATTTTATAATCTTTATTCATTTTAATCAGCATCCACTTCTACATTTAATATTTCAAGTATTCTTTCTAAATCCTTTTCACTATTAAATGGAATAACTATTTTCTTATTTTGAATTCTAACTCTATTTCCAATCTTATCAGTTAATGCTTCTTCTACAAATCCATATTCATTCGTCGTTTTTTGAACTTTAATTGCCTTTTTTCTCTTGTAATCAGGATTACTAGCAATACTTTCTAAATCACGAACTGATAATTGTTCATTTATTACTTTTTGTGCTAGTTCAATTACTTTTTCTTCATCTTCTAGTTTACTTAATACTCTTGCATGTCCCATAGATAAGTAACCATTCAAAATGAATTCTTTTACTTCTTGTGGTAAATTTAATAATCCAATCATATTAGTTACATAGCTTCTACTTTTACCAACTCTTCTAGCTAGTTCTTCTTGACTTATTCCAAGTTTTCCAACTAAATTAGCATAAGCTTCTGCTTCTTCTATTGCTGTTAAATCTTCTCTTTGAATATTCTCAAGAAGTGCAATTTGCATCATATCTTCATCAGAAAATTCTTTTATAACAGCTGGTACTGTTTCAAGGCCTGCGATTCTTGCAGCTTTGCAACGTCTTTCTCCAGCAACTATTTCATAACCATGAATACTCTTTTTTACAATGATTGGTTCAACCACACCAAATTCTTTAATTGAATCAGCTAACTCTTGCAGTTTTTCTTGATCAAAAGTTCTTCTTGGTTGATATGGATTACTTCTTAATTCATTTAAGTCTATTTCAACTATATCCTCTTTTTTTGCATTATGACTAATTTCATCTAATGAATCAAGTGGATTAGTATATAAACTCTCATTACTAAATAATTGTTCAAGACCTTTTCCTAATGCCTTTCTTTTATTATTTGTTTCCATTTCTTTCTATCACCTCTTTAGCTAAATTTAAGTATGCTAAAGCCCCTTTACTCTTAGGATCATACTCAATAATTGGTTTACCATGACTAGGTGCCTCTACTAACTTAACAAGTCTTGGTATTATTGTACTAAATACTTTTTCATTAAAGAATTTTCGTACATCTTCTACTACCTCAAGTCCAAGTAAAGTTCTTCCATCTAACATAGTAAGTAATACACCCTCTATTTGCAAATTTTGATTAACTTTCTTTTGTACTTGTAATATAGTTTTTAAAAGTAAATTAACTCCTTCTAAACTATAATACTCACATTGAATTGGTATTAATACTGAATCTGATGCTGCTAAAGCATTTGTTGTTAAAATACCAAGTGCAGGAGGGCAATCTATAATAACATAATCATATTTATCTCTTATTTTATTAATTTGTCCCTTTAATTGTTCAGTCATTATAAATGTTCTATCTTGCATACTAATTTGCATTAATTCTATTTCAGCACCTGCTAAATCTATAACAGATGGGATTACACTTAAATTCTTAAATGGTGTTTTTATGATTGCATCCTTAATATCACACGCTCCCATTATAACATCATATGTACTATTTTTTATTTTAGCTCTTTCTATTCCTAAACCAGTAGTAGTATTACTTTGAGAATCCAAATCTATTAATAATACTTTCTTATCTAAATGTCCTAAAGAACTAGATAGATTAATACTAGTTGTTGTTTTTCCTACTCCACCTTTTTGATTTACTAATGATATTACTTTTCCCATACTACATACCGTCCTTATCACCATATATTTTAACATACATTAATATATTTTTGAAGTCGAAAAAAATAAAAAAGATAGAAAATAAAACTCTATCCTAAAAATCTTTATATTTCCATTCAATATATTATAACACTGATTAGTATTAAGCTGTTAATTCTAAATATAATTACAACTATTAAAAAAGGTATTAATGGCTGACATCTTGCTTTCTATTTTTTTGAAATTAAATAGGGAAATAATTAAAACTATACTTAATACTACATCAACAATAATTGATAAGACACATAGATAAAATCTTTCTGCTAATAGTGTAACATTTGGACAAGTAAGTATTTTAAAAGCGCCTAAACTCATAAAACTACCATAATTTTCATATATAATTGACATTTTTACTTCTACAATAAACCTCTATATAATTATATAATATTTGCTTTCAAAAAAAAGATAGATATATCTATCTTTCTAAAATATCTCTTGCAGCAATTAAACCAGTAGCAGCAGCAGTAACTATGTTACCTGCTTTACCAGCTCCATCTCCTACAAAATATATATCATAATCTTCTAATTTAAATTTATTATTTGTTGTTATCTCATTGCTAAAAAATTTAATTTCTGGTCCATAAAGAAGAGTTTCATCATTATTAACACCAGGAATTATTTTATCTAGTTTTTCTAAACCTTCTAATATATTTGTAATTATTCTATGTGGAAGTACTAGTGATAAGTCTCCTGCTACACAATCTTTTAGAGTTGGTTCAATAAATCCTTTATTAATTCTCTTCCAATCACTACGCCTTCCCTTTTTTAAGTCTCTTAAACACTGTAATATTGGTTTTCCATCTCCAAGAGTATTTGCTATTCTTGCAATACTTTCTCCATATAATCTTGTATTAGTAACTGGTTCAGTAAGACCAACTTTACTAATGAATGCAAAATTTGAATTCTTTGATTTTTCATCTTTTAATGAGTGCCCATTAACACAAATAAATCCATAATAATTCTCTTTAGTAACAAATCCACCTGGATTAGTACAGAATGTTCTAATTTCATCAGTGTATGTATCTGTTTTAATAAATATAGTTGGATCATATATTACATTTGTAATATCTTCTAATATTTCTTTTCTAACTTCTACTCTTACACCAATTTCTATACTTTGACTTGTATATGGTATTTTATATTTATCAGCTAGTTCTTGTATCCATTTAGCACCAGTTCTACCAGGAGCTACAATAACACTCTTAGCAGTAATTACCTCTTCTTTAGTTTTTGTTTTCATAATAAGATCATGTTCACTTTTACTTTTACTAACTATATCAATAACATCTGTATTTTGATATATTGTAACGCCTTTATTTTCTAAAAAGTCAGTAAAATCTTTAATATAAAGTGGTAATTTATCACTTCCTAAGTGCTTTTGTTTAATAAGAAGTAATCTTGCACCATTTTTAGCAACTTCTTTCTCAATAACATGAGCTTCATCCATATTAGATGGGTATACTTCACTATCCATATTAAATTTAGTAAATATCTTCTCTGTATCATCAATAATCTGATATGCTTCACTTTGAGACATATATTTAAATAAATCACTTTTACCAAGTTTAGGTATAAAATTTAATTTACCATCTGAAAATGTTCCTGCTCCACCATAACCAGACATTATTTGACATGGATTACAATTCAAACATTTACCACCATTAATCTTCATTGGGCACATTCTTGTTTCTGCTCTGTGTCCTTTATCAATTAATGCTATTTTTAATTTAGAATTCTTAGTGATTAATTCATAAGCACTAAATAATCCTGCTGGACCTGCTCCAACTATTGCTACATCATATTTTTTCATAATTTACTCCTTTTTTATACACAATATTCAATATTTGTGTTTATTATTTTTTAATTTTAGCAATTTTATCTAAAATCTTTTTAGCTTGTTCTTCTAATTTTTTAAGTTTTTTTAAATCCTTTTTAGATAATTGCTTTTCTTCTTCTACTTCTTTTTCTCCATCTTCTAATTTAGTATAAGCAACTTTACCAACTAATGTTTTTGGAAGAGAGGATCTAAATTCATATTCACTTGGAAGAGAATACTTTGCTAGATTCTTTTGACAATGTTCTTTTATACTCTTTTCTATTTCTTTTGTTGGCTTAACTCCATCATTTAATACAATGTATGCTTTTGCTACTTGCATTTTTTTAGGATCTGGAATACCAATTACTGTACTAGTAAATACAAGTGGATGAGAATTTATTACTGTTTCAATATAACTTGGATATAAATTGAATCCATTTGAAACAATCATTCTTTTTATTCTTTGTTTAAAATATATAAATCCATCTGCATCCATACTAGCAGCATCTCCAGTATGAAGCCATATCCTTCCATCTTCATGTGTTTGAAGAGATTGAATAGTTTCTTCTAAATTATTTAGATATCCCATCATTACTGTTGGTCCGCTAATACATAACTCTCCCATTTTACCAATAGATTGTTCATCATGAGTAGTAAATTTAACTATTTTAACCCTCGTTCCTGGAAAAGGAATTCCAATAGACCCTTCTTTATATTTACCAGTAGGTGTAACACAAATTGCTGCACTTGCTTCAGTTAAACCATAACCAATTCTAACTTCAGCACTACTTCCATGATCATGAAAGTATTTATCAACTCTATTTTTTAATTCACTAGACATAAAATCTCCACCACTAATGGCGCATTTTAAGTATTCAAGAGATTTTTTACTAAGTTTAGTCTTTGTTAATGATTCAAATAGTGTTGGAACTGCACATACTATTGAAACTTTATATTTAGATATTAGTTTACCAAATTCTTTAGGATTGAATTGTGGTACTAATACTACTCTCATACCACATCCAAGTGTTGTATGAATACATACTCCAAGACCAAATCCATGAAATATTGGAAGTATTGCAAGTATTGATTCACCCTCACCAGATTGCTCTATCATTTTATGACAAGAAAGTGCAAGTGAATTAAAGTTATAATTTGATAATACTATTCCTTTAGGATCTCCACTTGTTCCACCACTATAAAGTATTACCGCCGGATCATCTTTATCTCTTAAATGAACAATTTCTCCATCATAACCATATCCATAGTTAATAAATTCATTCCAAGTCATAATATTATCAGTTAATTCTATTTTAGGAGTTTTTCCTATTTTTCTAAATCTATAAATAAACTTTTTAATATTTTTAAGTCCATCTCCAGCTGATGCTACAACTATTTTCTCTAAAGGTGTTTTGTCAGCTATATTATGAATCTTTTCATATGTTAAATCTAAAGTTAGTAAAAACTTTACTCCACTTTCATTTAGAAAACGCTCAATTTCTGATTCACCACTTAATGGATGTATTATTAATGCAATTGCACCCACCATATTTATAGCATAAAAAAGAATTAAAGCTTGAGGAGTATTTGGCATGCACATTGCAACTTTATCATCACACTTTACACCTTGACTTTTTAGAGAAGCAGCCGCTGCTCTAATACGCTCATATAATTCTCTATATGTATATGTACTACCATAGAATTCAAGTGCTACTAACTCTGGATGTCTTGAAACACTATCAAGAAGGTAGCCTACCATAGTATTTTGAGGGTATGCTAAATCATTAGTTACACCTTTAGGATAAAACTTTTCCCAAGGCATAACTTCTCTTTTATTCCTTAATTTCCTTTTATTATCATTATTCCATTTCGATTTTTTCATTTGCGTCATTCTCCAGCATTTCTGGGTGATCAAAAATGTATTGTAACATTTTCAATGATTTTATTAAATAAAATCCATCAGTTGCTCTTTCATCATAATTGGCTCCAAGTTCAAACATTTTTCTTATTTGCTTTTTACCATCAATGATTACCTCTTCATCCCTTATTTCGCCAATAGTAGCAAGCCCACTTGAAATACCAAATTCATGTATATTATGATGTATAGCACCAAATTTAAATGTTCCTAAATTAGATAATATCAAGCTACTATAATAAATATTATCATCAGCTAAAAAATCAGGTAAATAACCAATCTTATCTAACCATTTAAAGAAACCTACTACGGGAATTCTAATTATGTTAGGAAGCTTAGCTAAGATATCCATAGCGCTATTAGCGCCTTTCTTTTCAACATTCTCTGCATCTTTTCTAACTTTAGTTACTTTATTAGTAATTTTTTCACTAATAGTACTTACATTATCTTTTGGATCTATTTTACATTGAATCATCATTTCTTCACTCTTATCATCAAATCCAACCTTAGCAACGAAAGCAAAAGACACATCTCTATGTTCATATATACGTCTGTTTTTAACAAATCTATTTAAAACAGGTCTATTATAAAATACTTTTCCAAGTGCTGTTACAAAAGCATGAAAAAAAGTAATATGTTCACCTTTCTTTTTCTTTTTTTCTAAATATTTCATTAACTCCGTTACATCATATTTTTGATTAGCAAATAAATAACTTTGCTCTCTTCTTGTTCTAATATCGCAATTAAGTTGCATCATACCAGGAACATTTTTAACTCTAGTACCAAATTTTTTTCTCATAATATACCTCTCATATTAATTATAAAAAAATTTATATAATATTGCAAATAAAAAACCTAATATATAAGTATTATATTAGGTTTAATTATTTATCTATGACTACGGAACATGACGACACCTTTACCACCATTTCCGCCTTTAAATCTTGTAGTACATGGATCTGCACCGTTGTCTCCACAATGAGCGGCACCGCCGCCACCGCCACCATAATAATCTTCTCCATTTCCTCCATTAGCACTATTACTTTTACACGTTCCTGCAAGGCCACCGCCTCCACTTGCTTGTGGAACTTGACAATAACGATCGCCTCCAGAGCCACCTCCAGCTCTTAATGTGCCAGTTGAACTTCCATAATCTTTAGTTGTGGTTCCTTGACCTGTACCAGTGGTTCCTACAGCAGCGTTTTGATAACTATTATTTTTCATTCCTGCAATACCTGCTGATCCATCGACTCCACCTTGGCCGTTAAGTACACAAGAAGCGCCAGATTTGTATGTCATAGACCATTTACAAGTGTTGCCAGAATTGCAAGATTTTGAACAATTACAGCTAACTATACCAGATGTGGTCGTACAAGTACAACAGCTTGAGCAATGGTTTGTATAAGGTGCTGTTGCTTTTCCAGCGTTGCCAGATCCACCACCAGATCCTCCATTGCCACCGACTCCAGATGTCCATCTTGTTCCTTGTCCTCCGCCTTCTCCACCTTCTGCGCTTAACAAATTACCAAATTTTGAAGTTCCTCCTTTATTTCCATTATTATGACTATTTTGTCCTCCGCCTTCTCCACCGGCTCCAATTTCTATACTATATGTGCCAGTAGCAAGTGATTGGTTATTAAGATATTGAGTATAACCACCTCCACCACCGCCACCATAGTAGTTACAACGTTGGTTGCTTCCGCCACCACCGCCACCACCGACAGCGTGAATATCTACATTTCCATAGATAGCTGTGACATTTAGACTTCCATTTGACTTAAATATAACTTCCCAGTCTTGACCAGAAACACTTATTGGTGTTCCAGATGAATTAGCAGAATAAGATGTTGTGCTATTTCCTATAGTTACATCCATCGCTCCAGTATAAGTAAATGATATAGCTTTTTGAATAATGCATACACCATATAAAGTAGTATTGGCACTTGGTGTTAATTTTCCTCCACTTGCATATGTTATTGTTGTTCCTGTGCTACTTGTTGTCCATCCACATAAATATCCTGTTTTTGTTATTGTTGGTAATGTCTTTTCAGCCATAGATCCAAATTGAGCATATAGCGTTGCTGTTCCTGCTTTTATCCATTTCTTATTTGCATCTGTATATCCACTTATGCTTGCTATCCATGTTGCTGTTGTTGATGCATCTAATACTTTACTTCCTCCACTACTTGCTGTATAGTATCCATTTAATGTTGCAGTAC